>Ga0208874_1000003_pt1 | contig 124503 bp, 117 predicted proteins | sample CryBogCBH10Oct08_FD_184604 | JGI IMG/M metagenome (GOLD analysis project Ga0208874, IMG submission 184604) | Freshwater microbial communities from Crystal Bog, Wisconsin, USA - CBH10Oct08 (SPAdes) (version 2) | ecosystem: Environmental > Aquatic > Freshwater > Lake | place: Crystal Bog... | reverse complement strand
GAGAACTTCGGACGAGGGCTATTAGATGATTCGTTGACGTTGTCAGACACGGGAATAAGGCTAGTTGCCACGGCCTCGGTCGTGCAGTCCTTCAAGGGCTAGACTTGAATCTCCGGGCGCTTAGCTCAGTTGGTTAGAGCGCAGCCTTCACACGGCTGAGGTCGAGGGTTCGAGTCCCCCAGCGCCCACGAAATCGCTTCGCGATTGCGTGGCGAGTCCGGTATTGAGCGAGGGCCCCTGTGTCGAGCCACCTGTGGCAATTCTTTGTTGCCTCCATGTTGATCATCGTGGTGCCCGGCCCCAGCGTGACCTTCACGATTGCGCGCGCCGTCGCCTACGGGCGACGAGTCGCGGTCCTGACAGTGCTGGGTAACTCCCTGGGTACCTTGTTGCTGTCAGTGCTCATTGCTGTTGGCCTTGGCCCACTGCTCGCGCACTCACACCTGTTCTCGGTCGTGCTCCAACTGCTCGGTGGCATCTACCTCATATTGCTCGGCGGGGAAGCGTGGCGTCATCGTCACGCGGCCGCCCAGGCCATGGCCGCGCCATCGCAGACGGCACCATCAATGGTGACGGTGGTGCGTCAAGGGTTTGTCGTGGGCGTACTGAATCCAAAGTCGCTGGTGTTTTTCGCGGCGGTATTCCCTCACTTCGTCACCAGGAGTCTGGGTCACGTGACCGAACAGCTCTTGGTGTTCGGCGGATTGTTTTCGGTGATGGCCTTTTGCTCCGACAGCACGTGGGGACTCATTGCGGGCACCGCTCGACACTGGCTAGTTGACACCCCGGAGCGATTGGTGCGGATGCGCGTCGTTGCCGCATGCGTCATGTGTGGCCTCGGTGCCCTCATCGGCCTTTCCGCGGTGCTCGGCTAGTCCCACGCCGCCGTAGAGTGCATGCAGCAGTCGCGGGGCGAGAAACTGCACCCCTTTTGACGAAACGAGAACTATGAGTATGCACGGTGGTGGCGGTGGTGGACGGGCGGGCATGCGCTCGCTGGTCAAGGACCGCAAGATTCTGGAACACCGAATCAAGAAGGGCACCCTGCCCCGAGTGCTCTCATACGCCAGGCCCTATCGCTTCGCGCTGGTTGTCTTTCTTTCCGCTGTGGTGCTCGATGCGGTCGTGTCGTCGGTATCGCCACTTTTGCTGCGCTCGGTAATTGATACGGGCATCATTGGCAAGCACGAGTCGGTCATTATCGGGTTGTCACTGCTGACCGCTGGGTTGGCGATCTTGGATGCCGTCTTGTCGGTGGTGCAGCGTCGGCTGTCTGCCAACATTGGTGAGGGTCTCATCTACGACATGCGCTCGCGAGTGTTTGCGCACATGCAGGAAATGCCCATTGCCTTCTTCTCACGCACACAAACCGGCGCCCTTATTTCGCGACTCAATAACGACGTCATTGGCGCGCAGCAGGCGTTCACCGATCTCTTCTCCAACGTGGTCGGCAACCTTGTTCTGGTGACCATCATTCTCGGCACGATGCTCGTCCTCAGTTGGCAGATCACCCTGGTGGCGTTGCTCCTGGTACCCGCCTTCTTGATTCCCGCCAGAACTATTGGACGCAAGCTCGGCACCCTCTTCCAGCGCGGCATGGAGCTCAATGCCGAAATGAACATGGTCATGAGCGAGCGGTTCAACGTCGCTGGCGCCATGCTGGTGAAGTTGTTTGGCCGTCCTCGTGAAGAGCGCGCCTACTTTGACGACCACGCCGCTCAGGTCCGCGACATTGGTATTCGTCAGGCCACGCTGCAGCGGTTCTTCTTCATCGCCCTCGGTCTCATCGCGTCCTTGGCGACCGCCTTCGCGTACGGCTTCGGTGGCGTGGAAGTACTCCATGGGGCGCTGGCCGTCGGCACCGTTGTTGCCTTGACCGCCTACCTCACCCGCCTCTACGGCCCATTGACGCAGCTGTCGAACCTCAACATTGACTACATGTCAGCCATGGTGAGCTTCGAGCGACTCTTCGAAGTTCTCGACCTGGTGCCGATGATCGCCGAATCACCAACGGCGGTGGTTGTCCCCGAAGGTCCCGTGTCGCTTACCTTTGATCAGGTCGCCTTTGACTATCCCGCCGCCTCGGAAGTGTCGCTGGCCTCACTCGAGGCCGTCGCGAAGCTGGAAACCACCGGACGGACGTCAGTGCTTCACGATGTTTCATTTGTCGTGGCGCCCGGCACCTTGACGGCACTGGTGGGACCGAGCGGCGCTGGCAAGACCACCATCTCAATGCTGGTGTCGCGACTCTATGACGTGACATCTGGATCGGTACGGCTCAACGGCGTGGACGTGCGCGACGTTACCTTTGCCTCGCTCGCCGACACGGTGGGCGTGGTTACGCAGGACGCGCACTTGTTCCACGCCACGATTCGAGAAAATCTTCTGTTCGCCAAGCCCGACGCCAGCGATGAGGAGATGCACGCGGCCCTTCGTGCGGCGCAGATCGACGACATGGTGTCGGGACTGCCGTTGGGGCTCGACACTGTCGTCGGGGAGCGTGGCTACCGCCTCAGTGGTGGCGAAAAGCAACGCGTCGCTTTGGCGCGCATCATGCTCAAGGCCCCACGTCTCGTCGTGCTTGACGAAGCCACGGCCCACTTGGACAACGAGTCCGAGGCCCTGGTGCAGCAGGCTCTTGAAGAAACGATGAGCAGCCGGACGTCCTTGGTTATTGCTCACCGGTTGTCAACGATTCGTCGGGCCGATCAGATTCTGGTGATTGACGCCGGCCGTGTCGTTCAGCGAGGCACCCACGAGGAACTCATGTCCCTGGGCGGGCTCTATAAGGACTTGTACGAGCGGCAGTTCGCGAAGCAGGGCGACTAGGTCAACCCATTGCGTGGGCGCCACCGTCGACATAAATGATCGACGCAGTGGTCTGGCGCAGCAGGGGAGACAGCAGCGCCACGGCGGTATCGGCAACGGCGCTCGAGTCAGTGACGTCCCAGCCGAGGGGCGCGTTGTCGTTCCAGCTGTCTTCAAAAACGGCAAAGCCGGGAATCGACTTCGCGGCCATGGTCCGCAGTGGACCAGCCGACAACATATTGACGCGAATGTGGTCGGGGCCGACCTGACGTGACAGGTAGCGACCGAGCGATTCGAGACCAGCCTTCATGACGCCCATCCAGTCGTACATGGGGTAGGCGTGCGTACCGTCGAAGTCGAGCGCGACCACGGAAGCACCACCATTGGCTTCGGACTTCTGGAGCAGTGGGTGAAAGGCGCCGACCAGGGCTGCGAGTGAGTAGGTCGAGATGTGCATGGCGGTGGCCACGTCTTCAAAAGGCGCGTTGAACATGCCGCTGCCCAAGCACGACTGCGGCGCATAGCCAATGGCGTGGACCAGTCCATCGAGTCGACCGAAACGGGCCTCCACTTCCTTGGCGGCGGCGGCAACCTGTTCAGGATTGGTGACGTCGAGCTCGATGATCTCGCCAACCTCGCCGAATTCGGCGAGTTTGCGGGCTGTGCGGGCGGTTAGTGAGAGGCCCCGACCGGCGCCAGAGAGAGCGATGGTCGCCCCTTCTTCGAGAGCGCGCTTGGCAATACCGAAGGCGATGGAGTCATCGGTGAGGACACCAGTGACGAGAATACGGTGATTTGAGAGAAGACCCATGTCTGTAGGTTACTTAGAATTGAATTGACGAAAGGGTCACTGATGACAACGATTGGTATTTTGGGCGGCACTGGTCCTGCGGGACAGGGCGTAGCGATTCGCCTCGCTTCTGGTGGCCACAACGTAATTCTTGGATCGCGCGACGCCGCTCGCGCCGCTGAGACGGCGGCTGCATTGGCCCCGCGAGGCACTGGTGTCATCTCGGGGGCGAGCAACGGAGACGCCGCGACAGCTGATGTCGTTGTCGTGGCCACACCCTGGGACTCGGCTGTCGCGACGGTGAGCGCGTTGAAGGAACTGCTCGCGGGCAAGATCGTCATTTCAATGGTGAACGCGTTGACGCGTGAAGGCCGCGAGCTGCTGCCTTTGTACCCACCGCGCGGCTCCATGGCGGCACAAATCGCCCACGCTCTTAAGGGTTCGACGGTGGTGGGCGCGTTCCATCACCTTCCCGCGTCGGAGATGCAGAATCTCGACAGCGACCTTGACGCCGACGTCATCATCTTTGGTGACGATGCGGCGAGTCGTGACTCGGTGGCCGCGCTGGTCGCGGACATGCCGGGTTTGACGCCGATCGTTGCCGGCACCATGTCGCTGGCGGCGCCGGTGGAGGCATTTACCGCCGTGTGCATCTCCATTAATATTCGTCACAAGGCTCACAGCTACGTGAAGCTTGCGGGAATGTCGAACTGATGCGCCTGTACGACACCGCGCGAGGCGGGGTCTGTGAGCTCGAGGCCGGTCCGGTCGTCACGATGTACTCGTGCGGGATCACCCCCTACGACGCCGCCCACCTGGGGCACGCCTTCGTCTACCTGACTTTCGATGTCGTCCAGCGCCGGCTTCGCGACGCCGGGTACGAGACGCGGTGTGTGCGCAACGTCACTGACGTTGACGACGACATTTTGAAGAAGGCCCGGTCCCTTGGTGTTCATTACCTGGACTTGGCCGCCAAGGAGATGGCCAAGTTCGACCGCGACATGCAGCTCATCAACCTGCTGCCCGTTTTCAGTGAGCCCCGCGCCACTGGTGCGATTCCTGAGATCTTGACGCTCGTCGGTGACTTGGTCGATGGTGGTCACGCCTACGAAGTTGACGGTTGGGTCTACTTCGAGGCCAAGACCTTCCCCAAGCTGGGACAAGTGAGTCACGCCTCGCGCGCCGAGATGCTGGAACTCGCGGCCCTGCACGGTGGAAACCCGGATGATCCGCGCAAGCGCGACGGGCTGGACTTTGTCCTGTGGCAGCCCTCGCTGCCGGACGAACCCTCGTGGGAATCACGCTGGGGTGCCGGTCGCCCCGGTTGGCACATTGAGTGCTCGGCCCTGGCGATGCGCGATTTGGGAAACACCCTCGACATTCACGGTGGCGGACGCGACCTCGCGTACCCGCACCACGACTGTGAAGCGGCGCAGAGCGAGTCCGTGACCGGGCAGCCCTTCGTGAAACACTGGCTCCACGTCGGCCTCGTCGGCCTTGATGGCACCAAGATGTCGAAGTCCTTGGGCAATCTGGTGTTTGTCTCGGATCTCGCCGCGAAGTCGGAACCGGCCGCGGTGCGACTGGCGTTGCTCAACCAGCACTACCGAAGTGACTGGGAGTGGCGAGACGAGCTCTTGACCCAGGCGCAGTCGCGTCTCGCCACCTGGCGAACATCTCTACTGAGTACACGCTTGGGATCGGCGCTTGACGACGTGCGGGCCGCACTGGATGATGACGTCAACACGCCAGGGGCGGTGGCGGCGGTGGACGCTGCGGCACACGCGGGCTTCAACGTTGCCCCAGCCGCGGCGCTGCTTGGTATTACGCTTTAGGCAACGAAAGGCCCCCATGTCGGACATCGAAGTTCTTCTCCCAGACGGCAGTGCCCGTCACATTCCTGAAGGTGCGACCGCCCTTGACTTGGCGACGCAAATTGGTGCACGCCTCGCCAAGGATGCCCTCGCCGCAACCGTCAATGGTGAGATGGTTGACCTGAATCGACCACTGCACAACGGTGACTCGGTGGCGATCATTACGCCGGCCAGTGCCGATGGGCGCGACGTCTTGCGCCACTCCACCGCGCACGTCATGGCGCAAGCGGTGACGCGGCTGTGGCCCGGGGCGCACTACGCCATCGGACCGGCCATCAAGGACGGCTTCTACTACGACTTCTACTTGCCCGGTGGTGCGCACTTCAGCGACAACGACCTCGAGCGTATTGAGCAGACGATGCGCGACATTGTCGCCGAGAATCAGCCCTTCGTGCGCGAAGAGTTCTCCTACGACGAGGGGCTGGAAGTCTTTAAGGACCAGCCCTTCAAAGTTGAGATCATCACGGGTGTCCGTGACGGCGCGTCGCCCGAAGACGCCACCGAAGTGTCGGGCTCGATCGTGTCGGCCTACTCCAACAGTCCCGCATTCAAGGACCTCTGCCGAGGTCCGCACGTGCCGTCGACAGCACGCCTCGGCCACTTCAAACTGATGCGAGTCGCCGGTGCCTACTGGCGCGGTGACGAGAAGCGTCCCCAGCTGCAGCGAATCTACGGCACCGCCTGGGAGTCGAAGGAAGCGCTGGCCGCGCACCTGACGCAGCTCGAAGAGGCGGAGAAGCGCGATCACCGTCGGTTGGGTGCCGAGCTTGACCTGTTCTCGTTCCCTTCGGAGCTGGGACCAGGGCTGGCGGTCTTTCACCCCAAGGGCGGAGCCATGCGTCGAGTGATGGAGGAGTACTCCCGCGCTCGTCACGTCGCCGCCGGCTACGAATTCGTCAACACGCCCCACATTTCCAAGTCGGTGCTGTTCGAGACGTCGGGTCACCTGCAGTGGTTCGCCGACGGCATGTACCCGCCGATGGAACTCGACGACGGCCAGCAGTACTACCTCAAGCCGATGAACTGCCCGTTCCACGTGTTGATCTTCAAGGCGCGGCAGCGCTCCTACCGCGAACTGCCGCTGCGCATGTTTGAGTTCGGGACCGTCTACCGCTACGAGAAGTCCGGTGCGGTGCAGGGACTGACGCGCGTGCGCGGATTGACCCAGGACGACGCTCACATTTTCTGCACGCGCGAACAGATGCGTGACGAGTTGGTGAGCCTGTTGACGTTCGTGCTTGACTTGCTGCGCGACTTTGGCTTGAACGACTTCTACCTGGAACTCTCGACGCGCCCCGACGGCAAGGCCGTCGGTACCGATGAAGAGTGGGCGGAGGCCGAATCGACGCTGGCTGATGTGGCGCGCAACGCCAACCTCGAGCTGGTCATGGACCACGGTGGCGGCGCGTTCTACGGACCAAAGATCTCGGTTCAGGCGAAGGACGCGATTGGCCGGACGCACCAGCTGTCGACGATCCAGCTCGACTTCCAGTTGCCGCAGCGGTTTGAGACGAGTTACATCGCCTCCGACAACAACCGCACGCGCCCGATCATGATTCACCGCGCGCTCTTCGGTTCCGTTGAGCGTTTCATGGCAATCCTGATTGAGCACTACGCGGGCAACCTGCCGACGTGGATGAGCCCCGAGCAGGTTCGGGTTCTTGGTGTCCGTGATGACCACGACGACTACGCCTACGACATCGCCAAGCAGCTCAAGGCCGAAGGGGTTCGCGTCGAAGTGGAGCCGGCCAATGAGCCGCTGGGTGCCCGTATTCGCCGCGCCAAGCTGGAAAAGGTGCCCTACATCCTCGTCGTGGGTGACGACGACGTCGCCAACGGCACACTGGGCATCAACGCCCGTGGGGCCAACGACCCCGAGCGAGGCGTGTCGCTGAGTGACTTCAAGAGCCGTCTGCTCGAGGAGATTGCCGCCCACGGGTCACCGGAGCTCGCGCGTGGCGCTTGATCGTTTCGCCGCCTCGTGGCGCGAAGCGTACGTCACGAGTGATGAAGCGAGCGCCAACGCCCGTGATGAGGGGGCGTGCGTCTTTTGCACCTTCGCCGACATGGGCGTCTCGCTCGACTCGGGCGTGGTCTGGATGGACGACCATGCGTTCATAATTTTGAACGCGTACCCCTACGGCAGTGGCCACCTCTTGGCGCTTCCGCGTCAGCACGTTTCCAGTTACGCCGAATTGTCCGACGAGGCGTACGTGGCGCTCGCGATGGCGCAGCGTCGGATGGTGCGAGCCATCGAAATCGCGTACCACCCGAACGGGATCAATGTGGGCGTCAACCTCGGTCAGGCGGCCGGTGCGGGCATTCCCAAACACCTGCACGTGCATGCTTTGCCCCGGTGGAATGGGGACACCAATTTCATGACCACCATTGGCGAAACGCGGGTCTTGCCCGAGTCGCTCACGTCGACGTGGGAAAAGATCAGCGCCGCCCTGGCCATCCTCGACCGTGGCGACCCCTCGGTAGACTGAACCTCGAAAGCCGGGAGACCAATGTTCGACGGAAAATTCCGAAAGTCGGTTGATGGCGCCACGGCGCCCGTTGGCCGCGCCCTGGTGCGACTCGGCTTCTCAGCTGACGTGCTGACCGCCACCGGACTTCTCTTTGCCGTGGTGTGCGGCTGGTGCATCGCAGAAAACTACTTCTGGTGGGCTATTGCCGCCCTCATCATTTCTGGTGGGCACGACCTGCTCGACGGTGCCGTCGCGAAGGCATCCAAGCGTTCGTCGCAGCGCGGAAGCTTCTTCGACTCGGTGGTGGACCGCGTGGCCGACGCCGTCATTCTCGGTGGCGTGGCGTTCTGGCTGGTTCGACACCACCCGGGTGAAATCGTGTTGCTCCCGTTTGGGCTGGCCACCACCTTCTTCATGATTTCCTACCAGCGCTCGAAGGCGGAGAGTCTGGGGATTGCGGCCAAGGGTGGACTGATGGAACGGGCCGAACGACTCATCGTTATCGGCATTGCCTTATCGAACCATCGCATCTTTTTGCCGTGCCTATGGGTGCTCATCGTGCTCACGACGTGCACGATGCTGGGGCGCTTCTACCGCGTATGGCAGGTGGCCGAATCGCCGGTGCCGGCCGACCCCAACGATCGACTGACCTTCAAGCGCTCGTCCAAGGACTGACCTGTGCGTGATCGTGTGAAGGTTGCGGTCTTCAAGACGGTCAGCGCCGTCCTCGAGGCCCTGCCGTTGCGCACCGACGTGTCGTTGCTCTCGTGGGCGCTGCCCAAGGTGTTGCGACGCTCCACCAAGCGCGCGTACCTGCGAGCCAATTTGGCGACGGTCACGGGTGGGCGAGCGAGCGACCCCGCCTACGAGCGACACACTGATCGCGCTCTGGCGTCGTACGGGCAGTACTGGGCAGAAGGGGCCAAGTTGCCGGCCCTTTCCCCGGCGCAGCGCGCGTCGGGTTTTGTGATTGGCGAAGGGCTCGAGCACCTCGAAGCGGCCTACGCCACCGGCCGCGGTGTCATTGTCGCGTTGCCGCATATTGGCTCGTGGGAGTGGGGCGGATCAATCATCGCCGACCACGGCATGCCGATGACCGTCGTCGCTGAAGAACTCACCCCACCGGCTCTCTTCGAGTGGTTCTGTGAGAAGCGCGAGCGACTCGGCATCACCGTCGAAGGGCTGAACGACAGCGCGGGTTCGAAGCTGCTGCAAGTGCTTCAAGGCGGTGGGGTAGTGGGTCTGTTGTGCGACCGAGACATTCAAGGTGGCGGGGCACCGGTGTCGTTCTTTGGCTCGCCGGTCACCGTGCCGGCCGGTCCGGCGACGTTGGCGCTACGCACGGGAGCGGTGCTGCTCACCGCCGCTTGCTACATCGGTCCGGGCGACGGCCACCACGCAGTCATTTCCGCGCCGATCCCGGCCGAGCGTCTCGGCAAGCTCCGCGAGGACGTCTATCGCGTCTCGCAGTTGGTGACGTCATCTCTCGAGGGGTTGATTCGACGGGCTCCTGAACAGTGGCACGTGCTCGAAGATCGGTTTGCGCCGGTGCCATGAAGGTGACGCTGATTTCCCCGTACGCCCTGAGTGTGTTCGGTGGGGTGCAAGAACAAGTGCTGTCAATGAGCCGAGAGCTTGAGTCGCGGGGACACCGCGTGCTCATTGTCACGCCGGACAGCGGTGACACGACCACCTACGACACACCGGCCGAGATTGTTCGGCTGGGGTCGCTCGTGACGCTGCCGGCCAACGGGTCGCGCGCGCCATTGACCCTGGCCGGAAGCGCCTCGCGGGCCGCGCTCGCGGCGATTCGTTCTTTTGGTCCTGACGTCGTCCATTTTCACGAGCCCTTCGCACCACGTATCGGCTACGCCGCACTCCGCGCGCATGTCGCACCGGCGGTCGGCACCTTTCACCGGAGTGGGGAAGGGCCGGCGGTGAGCATGACCCGCCCACTCCTGCGCCGCCTCGCGAGGCACCTCGATGTGGGGGCCTCCGTGTCCCCAGCCGCGGCGGCCACGGCGAAGGCAGCCTGTGGCCTCGACACGGAGGTCCTTTTCAATGGGTTCGAGGTGGCGCGTTTTGAGGTTTACCCGCGAGAAGTGCCGGTCAGCACCCGTGTGATCACGGTCGGTCGACTCGAAGATCGCAAGGGTGTCGCCGTTGCGATTGATGCGGTCACCGCTCACAATGAAAACTGTCCGCCGGAGCAACAGTGGCACCTCGACGTCGTCGGCGATGGCCCGCAACGCGCGGCGTTGGAGGATCGAGCCCGCGGTCAACTTGTGACCTTTCACGGTGCGGTATCGGACGAACGTAAACGCCAGTTGCTCCGCCAGTCCTCCGTGGCCGTCTGCCCCGCACTGTTTGGCGAGAGCTTCGGCTTGGTCCTGCTCGAGGCGATGGCCTCGCAACTCCCGGTCGCCGCGAGTGACATCCCCGGATACGCCGCTGCTGCTGCCGAGCACGCCGAACTGTTCGCCCCCAACGACGCTCACGCGTGCGCCGAAGCGATTGCTCGAGCGCTGACCCTGAACGAAGACCGACTCGCCGCGGCGCAACAACACGCGCGAACGTGGTCTATGGCGGCGTTGGTTGACCGCTACGAGGCAATCTACGAGCGGGCGCAATTGAGCTTCAACGCGCGGTAGCCTTGAGGAATGGCTACTTCGCAGCGCTCGCGCCGCCGTTCCGATTCATCGCGTTCCCGTGGCCCGCGCTACATCGAACCCGTTCTCGACCCCACGTGGGAAAACCCCTATACCCCGAGTGCCGCTGAGCGCGAAGGGCACCTGGGCGCTACCAAGAAGTTTCTCATGGGTCAGCAGCGAGGGCTCCTCGTTGGTGGGGCGGCACTGACGGTGCTGTTGCTGGTGGCGGGCATTCTCGTCGCACCAGTGATTGGCATCCTGGCTGCCGTCGTGGTCGCCGGTCTTACGGCGTGGCTCGTGCAGCGAAACGTTCGTGCGGGTGACGCGAAGGGTGCCGTTTTGGGCGACGCCATGCTGGCGGCCTTCAAGCCGGGTGGTAGTCCCGTGGAGCGCAAGCGACTGATCACCGTGCTCGACCGCTTGGCGGCGACGTTCGGTGTCGACGGTATTAGCGCCTTCATCGTGGCCGACGACGGCTACAACGCTGCCTTGGTGCCGAATGGGTCGACCATGGCGCTGTTCGTGACTAGTGCCGTGATGCAGGACTTTGAACTCATTGAGCTCGAGGGCGTTGTGGCGCACCTCTTGGCCCGTCACCGCCTCGGCGTCATTGGCCGAACGGCAGCGTCAGCCAGTTTGACCTTGAGTGACGCCAAGCGCCGCGAACTCGCGGGCCCAGGCGTGGCCTATCGTGCCGACGAAGTCGCTGCCGCTGGAATTCGCTATCCGCTCGGTCTTGCGGGTGCGTTGCGCAAGTGCGCCCGTCAAGTCGTGGCCCCGACGTCATTCTTTGCGACGCCGACCTACAACGAGTGGCGCTACACCTTCTTTGACTTCTTCAGCGATCGCCGTGAAAACGACCTCGGCGACCTCGACGATGTGGAGTTGCGAGCCCTGGCGCTCGAGGAGTGGTAAGTCAGGCTCGCCGCTAGGCTGGCGCCATGACTTCTTCACTTCCCACCACTGGATCGGCCCTCGTCAAGCGAGGACTAGCTGACATGCTGCGCGGCGGCGTCATTATGGACGTTGTCAACCCCGAACAGGCTCGCATCGCCGAGGACGCTGGCGCCGTCGCCGTCATGGCCCTGGAGCGCGTGCCGTCGGACATCCGTCGCGATGGTGGCGTGGCTCGCATGAGCGACCCACAGATGATCCAGGAGATTCAGGCCACGGTGACAATTCCCGTCATGGCCAAGGCCCGTATCGGTCACTTCGCCGAGGCCCAGATTCTGCAGTCCCTGGACGTTGACTACATCGACGAATCCGAAGTGCTGACCCCCGCCGACGAGGAAAACCACATCGACAAGTGGGGCTTCACGGTTCCCTTCGTCTGTGGTGCCACCAACCTTGGCGAAGCCTTGCGCCGCATCGGCGAAGGCGCCTGCCTGATCCGCTCGAAGGGGGAAGCCGGCACCGGCAACGTCGTTGAAGCCGTTCGTCACCTCCGCACCATCAACGCCCAGATTCGCCGTTTGGTGACCGCCGACGCCGCCGAGCTCTACGCGCTGGCCAAGGACCTGCAGGCTCCGCTGCCCCTGGTGCAGGAAGTCGCCGCAACCGGCAAGTTGCCCGTCCCGCTGTTCTGCGCGGGCGGCATTTCAACGCCCGCCGACGCCTCGTTGGTCATGCAGCTGGGCGCCGAGGCCGTTTTCGTTGGCTCGGGTATCTTCAAGAGCGACGACCCCATCTTGATGGCCAAGGCCATCGTGGAGGCCGCGACCCACTACCAGGACCCCAGCGTCGTGGCGCGCGTGTCCACCGGTCTCGGTGCCGCGATGAAAGGCTTCGAAACGTCGACCCTCGAAATTCGTCTGGCTGAGCGCGGCTGGTAATGGCGCGCGTCGGCGTACTGGCCCTGCAGGGCGACGTACGAGAACACGCCGCAATGTTGGCCGAAACGGGTGCGGAGGTAACGACCGTTCGCGTGCCGAACGATCTCCAGCACCTTGACGGTCTCGTTATTCCCGGCGGCGAGTCGACGACGATTGCGTATTTGCTGGGTACCTCGGGGCTTCGCCCCGTGCTCGAAGACGCCATCAAGGGTGGGCTCCCGGTGTTTGGCACCTGCGCCGGTCTGATTTTGCTCTCGTCAGTGGTGCTCGATGGCCGAGCCGACCAATGGAGTTTTGGTGCGCTCGACGTGACGGTTCGCCGCAATGGTTACGGCCGTCAGATCGCCTCCTTCGAGGCGCCGATTGCGGTGGCCGGCGTCGGCGATGTACCGGGCGTATTTATTCGAGCCCCGCGCATGACGGCATGGGGTGACGTCGAAGTGTTGGCGTCGTATGACCACGGTGACGGCGAGCACCCGGTGCTCGTCCGCAAGGGCACGGCCTGGGGCTGCTCCTTCCACCCGGAGCTCACGAGCAACACCAGCGTGCACCAACTCTTCGTAGACTCGCTCTAGCGCGAGTACCATTAGTTCGCCCCGCGGGGCAGGAGGAATTATGTCGGGCCACTCGAAATGGGCAACAACGAAACACCGCAAGGGCGCTAAGGACGCAGCTCGTGCCAAGGTGTTCGCCAAATTGATTCGTCAGGTTGAAGTCGCGGCACGTGAAGGCGGCGGCGACCCCGAAGCCAACGCCAGCCTGCGGACCATGTTCCAGAAGGCCCGGGAGGCCTCGGTGCCACTCGACACGATCGAACGCGCTATCAAGCGTGGTACCGGTGAGCTCGAAGGTGTTCGCTACGAGGCGATTTCTTACGAAGGCTACGCCCCCGGTGGTGTGGCGTTGATCATCGAAACGCTGACTGACAACCGCAACCGCACCAGTGCTGAAATCAAGCACGCGCTGTCAAAGAACGGCGGCGCCATTGCCGAACCGGGCGCCGTGTCGTGGCAGTTTGACCGCAAGGGCATCGTTGAGGTCAAGGGCCCCATCGACGAGGACCAGCTTCTCGAGTGGGTTTTGGAAGCCGGTGGCGAGAACTTCTCTCCGGCGGGTGACAACTATGTCGTGACGACTGACCCCACCGAGGTGGGCATGGTGCGCGACGCACTGGAAGGGTTTGGCGTCACGGTGGTGAGTGCCGACTTGACGTTGGTGCCGCAGAACCTGATCCCCGTCGAGGGCGAAGCTGAAGCGACCAAGGTGCTTCGTCTGATGGACGCCATTGACGACCACGACGACGTTCAAAACGTCTACGCCAACTTCGACATCTCCGACGAGATTCTCGCGAACTTCGAAGGTTAAATGTCGCGCTGCCCCTTGAGGGAGCGTGTAATGTCGAACGTATGTTCGTATTGGGAATCGACCCTGGCCTGACGCGCTGTGGCTTCGGCCTAGTGGAAGGCTCATTTGAGGGAGTCGAGACGTTCCGCGCCGTCCGTGCGGGCGTTATTGAATCGCCGCCCTCCATGGCCGTCGAACACCGTTTGGGGCGTCTGGTGCTCGAAATGAACGAGCTCCTTGATGAGTTCCAGCCCGACGCCGTTGTGGTGGAAAAGGTGTTCTTTCAGCGCAACGCCAAGACCGCAATTCCCGTAGCGCAGGCCAGTGGGGTAGCGGTGGGTTTGGCCGATAGTCGGAGCATTCCCGTGCGCCAGTTCACGCCGCAGCAAGTGAAGATGGCGGTGACTGGCTATGGCGCCGCCGAAAAGATTCAGGTGCAAGGCATGGTGATGAAGATCTGCGGACTCAAAGAAATTCCTCAGCCCGCCGACGCCGCCGACGCACTGGCACTCGCCATTACGTACTTCATGGTGGAGCGAGTGGAGCGAAAGTTCTCGCCGGTGGCCTCATGATCGGCTTTCTTCGCGGCATTGTTTTGGTGGCACCGTCGCCGGTTAGCAACCGGCCCATGATTGTTGACGTTAATGGCGTGGGCTACGAGGTGTCGCTCGCGAGCACGTCGCTCTACACGGTTGGCGACTCGGTGGAGCTATACATTCACACTGTCGTCCGACCTGACGCCCTTATTCTCTACGGGTTCACGTCGTTGGACGATCGCCACCTTTTTGAGACGCTGCTCGCGACCCCAGGCGTGGGCCCCTCAACGGCGTTGGGGGCGCTGCGAACGCTGGGTGCATCCGAGTTGGCTGCCGCGATTGAAGCGGGTGACGTCAAGCGTGTCGGCACCATTCCTGGCGTTGGCCCCAAGACGGCCTCGCGCATTGTGCTTGAGCTAAAGGGCAAGTTGGTACTGCACGAAGAATCGACGAAGTCGGCCGTGGCCAAACCGCGACACGACATCGAAGACGCGCTCAAATCGTGGGGCTACGGCAGCAGCGAAATCCGCGATGCCTTGGCCGACATCGAACTGCCCGATGACGAATCAGCCGCCCTCAAGGTCGCGCTGCAACGACTGCGCCGATCGTGAGTCGCAAGGAAATTGACCTCACGGCCCTGACTGAGGAGGTGAGCGTCGTCACCCCATTGGCCTCGGAGTCGGAGCGCACCATCGAAGCATCGCTGCGACCCCACCAGCTCGACGATTTTGTCGGCCAGCGAGAGCTCATCGGACACTTACGCATCGTGCTCGGGGCGGCAAAATCCCGGGGTCAGCACGCCGACCACCTCCTTTTCGCGGGGCCACCGGGGCTGGGGAAGACCTCTCTCGCCACGATTGTGGCATCGGAGATGGGCGCCAACCTTCGTGTGACGTCCGGCCCAGTCCTGTCGCGCCCCGGCGATCTCGTGGCGTTGGTAACGGATTTGCAAGAGGGCGATGTCTTATTCATCGATGAAATCCACCGGATGCCTCGCGCGGTGGAAGAAGTGCTCTATCCCGCCATGGAGGACCGACGTCTCGACGTGATGATTGGTCGCGGGCCGTCGGCGCGCAGTATTCGCCTCGATCTGCCATCGTTCACCCTGGTGGGGGCGACAACCAGAACAGGCTTAGTCGCGGCCCCGCTTCGTGACCGGTTCGGCTTCATTGGTCAGCTCGACTTATACGAAACAGCGGAGCTCCAGGACATTGTCGCCCGTTCCGCGGCATTGTTGGGATTGCCGCTTTCGCGCGAGGCGGCCGGTGTTATCGCCGCTCGGTCGCGAGGAACCCCGCGCATCGCCAATCGACTACTACGCCGTGTCCGCGACGTTGCAGCGGTGCGCTCGGTCACGACCGTGGACGACGCCTTGGCTACCGAGGCACTGAGCCTGTTTGGTGTTGATTCCCTCGGCCTCGACAAGGTGGACCGACGTATTCTCGGCCTCCTCACCGGCCAGTTCGCCGGCCTTCCCGTCGGTTTGACGACACTGGCCCACGCCTGCGGGGAGGAAACGGCGACCATCGAAGACGCCTACGAGCCATTTCTACTGCGCGAGGGCTTCCTGACTCGGACGCCCCGTGGTCGGATGGCCACAGAGAAGGCCTACCGACACCTCGGCGTCCAGGCCCCGGGCGGGGGACTGGTCTAACTTCGGCCGTCAGAACGGCTAGGGTTTCTACAGTCATTCCGACGAAGGGATTTGTCCATGCTTTTACTAGCCACCACCTCTAAGGGATCATCGAGCTTCATCATCGTGATCTACTTCGTAATCTTCGGATTGTTCTACTTCTTCTACCTGCGCCCTCGCTCGAAGAAGCAGAAGGCGGCTCGCACGCAGGCTCGCCAGGTTGAAGTCGGGGAGCGCGCTCAGACAATTGGTGGCTTCGTTGGCACTATCACCAAGCGAACGGATGACCTGGTCACGCTGCGCGCCGATTCTGGTGCGGAATTGGACTTCATCCCCTCGGCGATTGCCCGCCGTATTGACCCCGTCGTCGCCCCCTCGGCTGACGACAAGGCCACCGAAGAAGGTCACGACCACTAATGACTACCCAGACTGGATCGAAGCGCTCGCTCTTGGTGAGCCTCCTTTTGTCAATGATCGTTGCCTTTGGTTCGCTGGGCGTCACCCTCGGACTCGGCTGGGGACCCAAGCTCGGCCTGGACCTCGCCGGTGGTCTGTCGGTGGTCTACAAGCCGGCGACCCCGACCTCAGCGGCCAACATGCAAGAGGTTGTCAATATCCTCAACGCCCGTGTCAACGGCCTCGGCGTTTCCGGTGCCACCGTGCAGCTGCAGGGCAAGAACGTCGTCGTGTCGGCGCCGGGTGTCACTGACGCCCGTGCGGTGCTCGCCGCCGTTGGTCAAACGGCCCAGCTCCTGTTCCGCCCCGTTCTCTGCATCACCGGCACCGCAAAGAAGCAAGTACCCATTGCGGCTGCCAAGATTCCAACCTGTGGTGCGCAGTACCTCGAGAGTGAGGCCAACTTGGCCGTTACTCCCAACAACTCGGTTCAGGGTTTCTCGATGAATAACGTTGCGGCGGACCCCGCGTTCAACAAGTACGGCTCGACGACCGCCGCCAACGACGTTCCTGGCGACACGGTGATTCTGCCGGCGCTCGGTAGCACCGCGCTGCGGTACGTGCTCGGCCCCGCCGAGCTCTCCGGTACCTCAGTGGCCACGGCGTACGCCTCGCTGAACCAGGCGAACCAGTGGGTTGTCGACTACACCCTCACCAAGTCAGGTTCGCCCGCGTGGGACCGGGTGGCCGCCGCCAACTTCCACCGCCAGTTGGCAATTGAACTCGACGGCGTTGTGCAGTCGGCTCCGCTGATTCTGCCGGCTCAGTCCACCTTCACCAGCTACAACGGCCAGGGACAAATTTCGGGTTCCTTCACTGAGTCGAGTGCGAAGAACCTCGCCGTTGCCATGGAATTTGGTGCCCTGCCTGTTCGCTTGATCCCGCTCAACACCACGACGGTGTCGCCGACCCTCGGTCACAGCGCTCTGGTTGCCGGTCTTGGCGCCGGCCTGGTGGGCCTCGCCCTCGTGTTGGCCTACACCATCATTTACTACCGTGCTCTGGGTCTCGTGATTCTTCTCGGCCTCGGTGCCACGGCAGCCTTCCTATGGGCCGTGATTTCGGCCCTCGGACACACGGCCGTGGCGCCGACGTTCGACCTATCGGGTGTGACCGGATTGATTGTGTCCATTGGTATTACCGTCGACTCCTACATCGTGTATTTCGAGCGATTGAAAGACGAAGCGCGCGCCGGCCGTTCGATTCGCACCTCGGTCGACCGCGGATTTAAGTCGGCCTGGCGCACGGTGCTGGCCGCCGACTTCGTCAGTCTCTTGGCCGCCGTGCTGCTGTACTTGATCGCCGTCGGTTCCGTTCGTGGCTTCGCCTTCTTCTTGGGCCTCTCCACGCTGATGGACATCGGCTTTACCTGGTACTTCACCCGTCCATTGGTGATCCTGTTGGGTCGCCGCAACAATCAAAGCAACTCGGCGCTGTCCATGGCTGCCGGTTTGAACTCGGGAGCAGCCCATGAGTGATGTCGCACTGAACACGTCAGCAAAGACCCCGGGCGCGTTTGGTCGCCTCTACCAGGGACTGACCACGATCAACTTCGTTGGTCGCCGCAAGATCTGGTTCACCCTCTCGGCCGTCATCATTGTTGTGGGTATGGCGTCGCTGGGCATCCGTGGTTTCAACCTCGGCATTGACTTCAAGGGCGGTAGCTCTTGGGAAGTACTGGCCCCGCACTCCTCGATTAGTGCAATGACTACCGCCGTGGAAAACGCCGGCTTGTCGCAGCCCGTTGTCGAAAAGCTCGGTAGCGAGACCTACCAGGTGTCGGCTGACATCAACAGCCTGTCGCTGAGCCAGCAGGCCGCGTTGACCACCAAGGTCGTCGACGCCATGGCGACCGCTGCCAACGTCAACGCGATTCAGGTCTCGACGGCGTCGGTTGGCCCGACGTGGGGTTCCCAGGTAACGAGTCGTGCGATTGAGGCCTTGCTGGTCTTCTTCATCGCCGTGGTGGCGTACATTTCGATTCGCTTCGAACCGAAGATGGCTCTGGCAGCCTTTATCGCCATGCTCCACGACTTGCTCGTCACCGTTGGTGTGTACTCCGTCTTCGGCTTCCAGATCACGCCTGACACCGTCATCGCCGTGCTGACCATCCTCGGTTACTCGCTGTACGACACCGTTGTGGTGTTCGACCGCGTGCGCGACAACACCGGTGGCATCTTGAAGACGAACACCATGACGTACGCCGACATGGTCAACCTGTCGATGAACCAGACCTTGGCCCGTTCTATCAACACCTCACTCGTAGCCATCTTGCCGGTGCTGTCGGTGTTGGTGGTGGGTGCCGACTTCCTCGGGGCCACGACCCTGCAGAACTACGGTCTGGCCCTCTTCGTTGGTCTGATGAGTGGTGCCTACTCCTCGATCTTCATCGCGAGCCCGTTGCTGGCCATCCTCAAGGAACGCGAGCCCCGTTTCAAGGAGCTCGCCCAGCGCGTTAACTCGCGTGGCGACAAGCACGTCTTCAGCGCCAAGGAAGCCGCGACGTTGAGCTCCGAGGGGAACCAGCGCATTGCTGGTGCTGGCCCACGCCGCCCCGACGGTTCCGTCATCGCGCCTCGTCCGCGCAAACAGAAGCGCCGCTAAGCCCGTAGGCTGGCGCAATGGTGAGTCTGACGGCGCCCACAACACCAGACCCCGTTCTTGACGGGTCAATCGAACGCCTCATCGCGTCGTACCTGTCGCACCACAGCGACGGCAACGGCGCCCTGATTGAACGTGCCGGCACGGTGGCGATTAACGCCCACGACGGGCAGCTGCGTCGCACTGGTGAGCCCTACGTCACCCACCCCATCGCGGTGGCCGGCATCACCGCTGATCTGGGTCTCGATGAGATGACCATTGCCGCGGCGCTGCTGCACGACGCCGTCGAAGACACCGGCGTCACGACGGAGTGGTTGGAGGCCGAATTCGGCGAAAAGGTTGCTGCGGTCGTTGACGGCGTGACCAAACTGGATCGCTTGGAGTTCGACTCCAAGGAGGCCCAGCAGGCCGCCACGATTCGCAAGATGTTCATCGCCATGGCGCAGGACTGGCGCGTGTTGATGATCAAACTTGCCGACCGTTTGCACAACATGCGCACGATTTCGGTTATGCCGATGCACCGCCAGGTCGCAATCGCGCAGGAAACGCTCGACGTCTACGCCCCGCTGGCGCACCGACTCGGCGTGCAGTCGCTCAAGTGGCAGCTCGAGGACCTCTGCTTCGCCACGCTGCACCCCAAGCGGTACGCCGAAATCGAACAGATGGTCGCGGCCCGTCAGCCCGAACGAGAGCTCTACCTCAGTGACGTGATGTCGGCATTGCGGGCCAAGCTCAACGGCTTCGGCATTGGCGGACAACTCACCGGCCGCCCGAAGCACCTCTGGTCCATTTACGAAAAGATGGTCGTCGGTGGCAAGGAGTTCGACGAAATCTTCGACCTCGTGGGACTACGCGTCATTGTCGATGACGAGCGCGAGTGTTGGGCAGTGCTTGGGGCCATTCACGCCCTCTGGTCACCGGTGCAGGGCCGCTTCAAGGACTACATCAACTCCCCGAAGTTCAACCTCTACCAGTCGCTGCACACCACCGTTATTGGTCCCCGGGGCAAGTCGATCGAAGTGCAGGTCCGCACCCACGAAATGCACCGACGGGCCGAGTTTGGTGTGGCCGCTCACTGGTCCTACAAAGAAGGCGCTTCACAGCGTGAAATCGCCTGGCTGCAGCGGCTCGCTGACGTTCAAGAAGAAGAGACCGACCCCATTGCGTTCCTCGAGGCGCTCAAGCTCGACCTGGGCCAAGACGAGGTCTACGTCTTTACGCCCAAGGGCCGCGTGATCGCCCTTGTCGAAGGGGCCACCGCGGTGGACTTCGCCTACGCCGTGCACACGGAGATTGGTCACCGGTGCGTGGGTGCCAAGGTCAACGGCCGACTCGTGCCCCTCGAAACCGTGCTGCACTCGGCTGACGTAGTGGAAATCGTCACGGCGAAGAACGACGACGCAGGTCCATCGAGAGACTGGCTGGCGTTCGTGCAGTCCTCTCGCGCCAAGTCACGCATCCGTCAGTGGTTCCAGCGCGAGCGCCGCGAGGACGCCATTGAGGCCGGCCGTGACGAACTCACGAAGGCGCTCCGTCGTGAAGGGTTGCCCATTAGTGCGACGCTCTCATCCTCGGCGCTCACCGCCGTCATTGAGTCACTCGGCCTCGATGACCTCGACGGTCTCTTCATGGCGATTGACTCGCACCAAGTATCGGGCGCGGGCGTTGTTCAGCGCCTGAGCCGCGAGCTCAGTGGTGGGGAAGGCGAACAGCTGCCCACCACGGTGGCGCGGGCCCCGCAAGCCCATCGTCTGCCACGACGAGGTGCGGGCGTCTACGTGGAGGGCCTCGATGACGTCATGATTCACCTGGCGCGGTGCTGCTCACCAGTGCCCGGTGACGCCATCATGGGCTTTATTACCCAGGGGCGCGGCGTGTCGGTGCACCGCGACGACTGCTCGAACGCCGTGGCCTTGGCCCACCGGCTGGGGGAGCGGATTATCGACGTGGAGTGGGACGGCACCGGCAAGGGCCACTTCCGAGTCACACTCGAGGTTATGGCCTTTGACCGGTCGCGCCTCCTGCTCGACGTGTCGCGTGTGGTGGCTGAGTTCCACCTGAACATTGTGTCGAGTTCGTCGGCCACCTCGGGCTCGCGCATTGTTCGTATGCTGTTTGATGTCGAGTTGGCCGATCCGACCCACCTGAACTCGCTTATTGCGGGCATCAAGGGCGTGGACGGCGTCTTCGACGCCTTCCGCCAACTGCCGGGACACCACAAGGGATCATGAGCGACCACACCACCTTTCAATCGCCAACCGGTACGCACGACGTACTGGGTGAACAGTCAGCCCTCTGGGAGGGACTGATCGCCACGTTCGCGCAGCTGGCCTACCGTTACGGCTTCACGATGGTGCACACCCCGATCTTTGAGGAGGTCGGGGTCTTCAACCGCGGCATTGGTGAGAACTCTGACGTGGCGAAGAAGGAGATGTACGTCTTCGAGGACCGCGGCGGCCGCACCTACGCCCTGCGACCCGAGGGCACCGCATCGATCGTCCGCGCCTTCGTGCAGCACCAGCCCACCACGCCGTGGCGTGCCTGGTATCTGACGCCAGCTTTCCGCTACGAACGGCCCCAGGCCGGCCGCTACCGGCAGCACCACCAAGTTGGTGTTGAGGTCTTGGGCACCGACGACCCCGCCGTGGACGTCGAGGTTATTTCGCTGGCCTGGCGCTTCTATAACGCCCTGGGGCTCACCAACATTCGCTTGCTCATCAACTCGATGGGCCACGACGAGTGCCGCAGCACCTTCGTCGAGGCGCTTCGGGCGGTGCTGTCGGACAATGTTGCGAACCTTTGCGCCGAACACCAGAAGTCGTGGTCGACCAATCCGCTTCGCGTGCTCGACTGCAAGACTGACGAGTGCATCGCCGTAACATCGGCCGGACCGATGCTGCCGTCCTTCCTCTGCGAGGACTGCGCGACGCACTTCGCTCAGGTGCGCGACGGTCTTGCGTCCATCGGCATTGCTTCCGAGTTGACACCGCGTCTGGTGCGTGGATTTGACTACTACACCCGCACGACATTCGAGTTCGTGGCCGACTCTCTGGGATCGGCACAGAACGCCATCGGTGGCGGCGGTCGCTACGACAAGTTGGCCGAACAGCTCGGCGGCAAACCCACGAGCGGCATCGGTTTCGGGTCGGGCATTGAGCGACTCCTCTTGGCGCGCGCCGCCCAAGGCACGACGTCACCACTCATCAACCGCACCCCCGACGTCTTTGTTATCGACACCACGGGGGAGGATGTGGCCACGCCGTTGGTTGATCACTTGCGCAGTGAGGGGATTGCCACCCTGCGTTCCTACGACCACCGGTCCATGAAGTCGCAAATGAAGCAAGCGGACAAGTCCGGGGCCCGCTTCGCGCTGCTGATTGGTCCTCAGGAAGCGGCTGCCGGCACGATTACGATTAGAGACCTACGTTCCAGTGATTTTGAGCAGGCCCAGACCGTGGTGACCCGTGACGAAGCACTTACCGTGGTGCACCAACTACTAGAGAAGTGATTATGACGACCTCATTCGAAGCCACCAGCCTCCGCGATTTCTTGTGTGGCTCACTCAACGCATCCCACATCGGCCAGACCGTGACGGTTTGCGGGTGGGTGGCCAAGCGCCGTGAGCACGGTGAGCACCTCGCTTTTGTTGACCTCCGCGACCGTTCGGGCCTCGTCCAGTGCGTCGTCGACGGTTCCGTCGACGTTCGCAGCGAGTACGTGTTGCGCGTGACGGGCACGGTGACCCAGCGCCCCGAGGGAACGCGTAACGACAAGTTGGCCACGGGTGAGATCGAACTGACCGACTGCACCGTCGAAGTGCTGTCGGCGGCCGAACCGCCGCCCTTCCAGATCGACGACCGCAGTGACGTGGATGAGCAGGTTCGTCTGCGCTACCGCTACGTCGACATTCGCCGCGAGAAGATGCAGCGCAACCTGCGTCTGCGCGCCGCCATCAACTCGACCCTTCGGCGCGCCATGGAGCGCCAGGGCTTCTGCGAAGTCGAAACGCCGCTGTTGTGGGCGCCGACTCCTGAGGGTGCTCGTGAGTTCGTGGTCCCGTCACGACTTCACCCGGGCGAGTTTTACGTGCTGCCCCAGAGCCCCCAGATCGCCAAGCAGTTGTTGATGGTCGGTGGTTTTGATCGCTACTACCAAATCGCTCGTTGCCTCCGTGACGAGGACTTGCGTGCCGACCGCCAGTTCGAATTCACCCAGATGGACATCGAGGCCTCGTTCGTCGGTCAGGAAGACATTTTCGCCTTCGTCTCCGAGGCGGTACTCGACGCCGCGGAGATGGCGACGGGTACCCGTCCTGGGGCCATTGGCCGCATGACCTGGGCCGACGCCCTCGACCTCTACGGCACCGACAAGCCGGACCTCCGCTTCGGCATGGTGCTACAGAACCTGTCCGACGCCTTCGCCACCACTGAGGTGAAGGCATTTGCCGCCCCCGTGGTTAAGGCGATTCGTGTCCCCGGCGGTGCCGCCTTTACCCGCTCCAAGCTCGATGCCCTGACCGAACAGGCCAAGAGCCTCGGCGCCAAGGGTCTGGCCTGGTTCCGCGTCACCGAAGAGGGCCTCGACTCGCCCCTGGTGCGATTCTTGAATGAGGCGGAAGCGGCCGCCATCGCCGGCGTTGACAACGCCGTTGTGGGCGACCTGGTCTTGGTGGTTGCCGACGAGTACGAACTGGCTTGCAAGGTCCTGGGTGCGCTCCGTTTGACCCTGGGCGCCCCACCGGTGTCGGAAGGACCACACCACTACGTCTGGATTACCGACTTCCCGATGTTCGAAGGCGTTGACGAAGACGGCAACCTGCAGGCGGCCCACCACCCCTTCACGATGCCGAACCTCGAGGACCTCGACCTCATCGCAACGGACCCCCTCAAAGTGCGTTCGCAGTCCTACGACCTCGTCCTGAACGGCTGGGAGCTTGGTTCGGGCTCGGTGCGTATTCACCGTGGCGACATTCAGTCGCGGATCTTCTCGGCGCTCGGTATCAGCGACGAGGAAGCCGACAGTCGCTTTGGATTCCTCCTGGGGGCGTTCAAGTACGGTGCGCCACCGCACGCCGGCTTCGCCTTCGGCATCGACCGCTTGACCGCTATTTTTGCCGGCGAGGACAACATCCGTGAAGTCATCGCGTTCCCGAAGACCCAGTCGGGTGCGGACGTCATGACGGGTGCGCCTAAGTCGATTACCGAGCGTCAGGTGCGCGACTTGCGCCTGAAGTTTCAGCCAAAGGTCTGAGTACGTCGCTCTTCGACGACGCCGCGGCTGCGCGCCTCCGCGCGACGGCACCGTTAGCTGACTTACTGCGACCTCGGTCGCTCGACGACGTGGTCGGTCAAGATCATCTGGTGGGCCCCGACGGCCCCCTGCGCCGCATGGTGCTGGGTGGTCGTCTGACGTCAATGATTCTCTGGGGGCCGGCCGGCACCGGGAAGACCTCACTGGCACGGCTGCTGGCGCAGACCGCCGGGTATCACGCAGAGAGCCTTTCGGCCGTCTCCGCCGGCGTCAAGGAGGTCCGAGACGTCTTAGAGCGGGCCCGCCGCCGGTTGGGCGAGTCGGGTGCGCTCACCGTCCTCTTTATTGACGAGGTACACCGGTTCAATAAGTCCCAGCAGGACCTGTTGCTGCCCGCGACCGAGGCGGGTGAAATCGTTCTTATCGGCGCCACGACCGAAAACCCCTATTTCGAAGTCAACGCGGCGCTCATGAGCCGGACCACGCTGTGGCGACTCGCACCGTTGGGTCAATCGGCCCTCGAGACTCTGGCGCTTCGCGGTGCGGCGCTTCGCGGCGTGACGCTGGAGGGTGATGCACTCGAAGCGCTGATTGGTAGTGCCGACGGGGATGCCCGATCACTGCTGACCACGCTCGACACGGCCGTTATTTTGAGTGACAGTGACACCAAGGTGGTCACGCGTACCGACATCGCCAACGCCCGCGATGGTCGCATCATGCACCAGTCGCGCGATACCCACTACGACCAGGTGTCCGCCTTCATCAAATCGGTCCGCGGTTCTGATCCCGATGCCGCGGTCTACTGGCTTCTGGCGATGCTCGAAGCAGGGGAGAGCGCTCGCTTTCTGGCTCGACGCCTCGTCATTTTGGCGAGCGAAGATATCGGTCTGGCGAACAATCAGGCCCTGGTGCTCGCCGAGAGCTGTGCTCGCGCCGTGGAGTTTGTGGGGTTGCCTGAAGCACGGTTTGCTCTGGTCCACACGACCCTCGCGCTCGCGCTGTCGCCCAAAAGCAATTCAACTACGACGGCGTTGATGCGAGGACTGGCCGCAGTGGCCGAAGGCGGGGGAGAGGTGCCCGCTCACCTTCGTGACGCCCATTATCAAGCCGCTGGATCGATTGGGTCGGGGGTGGGCTACCTGTATCCCCATGATTTTGACCACCACTGGGTCCCCCAGCAGTACCTGCCGGCATCGATGCAGGGGCGCACCCTCTACGAACCGGTGCTCGAAGGCGGTGAGGCTCGTCTGGTCGAGGAGTGGCGTCGACGGACGTCGCCACCGGACGAGAACGATGCACGGGTAGAGTGAAGTGCGTGGAAGCCGCGCAACTTAGATCGATTTTTCTCAACTACTTCGCTGACAACGGGCACTTGGTGACCCCGTCGGCCTCGTTGATTCCCCACGACCCCTCGCTCCTGTTTACGGTGGCCGGCATGGTCCCCTTCAAGCCGTACTTCTTGCTCGAAGAAACGCCGCCATCGCCTCGCGCTGTGTCGATCCAGAAGTGCTTCCGAGCCCCCGACATCGACATCATCGGCACCACCCAGCGCCACCTCACGTTCTTCGAGATGATGGGCAACTTCTCCTTTGGCGACTACTTCAAGGAAGGCGCCATCAAGTACGCATGGGGCCTGATTACAGAGGGATTTGGCCTCGACCCCGAGCGGCTCTGGGTTACGGTGCACCACAGCGACGACCAGGCCGAAGAGCTCTGGCGTGACCTGATTGGCATTCGCCCTGAGCGCATCCAGCGCCTCGGCGAGGACAACTTCTGGGACATGGGCGACACGGGGCCGTGCGGCCCCTGCTCGGAGATCTTCTTCGACAAGGGACCATCCTTCGGCGCCGACGGCGGCCCCGCTTTCGGTGGCGATGACCGGTTCATTGAGTTCTGGAACCTCGTGTTCATGCAGTTCGAAAAGGGCCCCGGCGGTTCGCTGACGGATCTGCCCAAGCAGAACATTGACACCGGCGCCGGCTTTGAACGCGTGCTGTCGATCCTCAACGGCGTTGAGTCCGTCTTTGCGACCGACCTCTTTACGCCGCTGCTCGAGACGGCGTCGCGTGCCGTTGGCGTTGCCTACGGGACGGACGAGAAGACGGACATTGCTATCCGTCGCATTGCCGAGCACGGTCGGGCCATGACGATGCTTGTGGCTGACGGCGTGTTGCCGTCGAACGAAGGCCGTGGTTACGTGCTGCGCCGCATTATTCGTCGCGCCATTCTGGCGGCGCGCCGGAGTGGATCGGATGCGTCCATTACCGAAGCCCTCGTTGACGCCACTATCGAAAAGATGGGAGGCGCCTACCCCGTGCTGGTGAATGACCGTGAGCTCATCGTGTCGATCCTCGAGCGCGAGGAGTCGGGCTTCGCCCGCACCCTGCGCACGGGTATGACGTTGCTTGAAGAGGCCCGTGACGAGGTCACCAAGGCTGGCGCAAGCGTTTTCCCTGGCGACATCGCCTTCAAATTGCACGACACGAACGGTTTCCCAATCGAACTGACGAGTGAGCTCGTGGCTGAAGAGGGCCTGGAGGTCGATCGGGCGGCCTTCGACGAGGCCATGTCGCAGCAGCGGGCTCGTGCCCGCGCGGCGTCGAAGAACTTGCACCTGGCTGACGAGTCGCAGTATCGCGATCTCATTGAACGCCACGGCACCACGACCTTCCTGGGCCGTGACGTTAGTCACTACAGCCTCGAAACGACGGTGGTGGGCATTTTGTCGAACGCCGACGGGTCAGCGGAGTTGTTCCTCGAGACGACCCCGTTCTACGCCGAATCGGGTGGACAGGTCGGTGACTGCGGTACTTTTGTTACCGAGTCAGGTCGCTTTGAAATTGTTGACACGCAGAACGTCGCTGGTGGTCTGTTCTCTCACCGCGGTCGCCTCACCGGTGACATTGTGCCCGGTCAGGTTGGTATGGCCACTATTGACCCGGACCGTCGTGAAGCCACCAAGCGAAACCACACCGCTACCCACTTGTTGCACTCGGCGCTGCGCACCGTCCTCGGTGACCACGTCCGCCAGCAGGGTTCCTACGTGGGCCCGGAGCGCCTGCGCTTTGACTTCGCGCACACCGCGGGTGTCCGCGCCGAAGAAATCGTCGACGTGCTGACGCTGGTCAACGAAGAAATCACCGCGAATGCGCCCGTGGAAACCGTTCAAACATCGAAGGCCGAGGCCGAGAAGATGGGCGCCATTGCTTTCTTCGGCGACAAGTACGGCGAAACCGTTCGAGTCGTTCGCGCTGGTAAGTACAGCCTCGAGTTCTGTGGTGGCACACACGTGGACCGCCTCGGCGACATCGGACAGATTCAGGTGGTCTCCGAAGCCTCAATTGGTTCCGGCACCCGTCGCCTGGAAGCCGTGAGCGCCACCGGTGCGCTCCGTCGTTCGCTGGAGATGGAGAACACACTGGGCGCCGTGGCCACGCTGCTGAAGTCATCGCTGGATGACGTCGTCCCATCGCTGGAGCGTCTCTTTGATCGCCAGAAGGACCTCGAAAAGCAGGTCAGTTCCCTGCGTCAGGCGCAGCTCTCACTTTTTGCCGACCAGCTGCACGCCGAGACCGACAAGCCCGTGCTCGTGGCCCGTGTTGATGGCTTTGCCGGTGAACAGCTGCGCTCGGTCGCGCAGGACCTGCAGCGCCGCGGCCGTCGTGCCGTCGTGCTCGTGGGTGCCTACGAAGAGAAGGTCGTCGTCGTGGTCGCAAGCGACGAGACGCTTGACGCCGGTGCCACGGTCAAGCACCTGGCGAGTTTCGTCGGTGGCGGCGGTGGTGGGTCCAAGGACCTCGCGTTGGCCGGTGGTCGCGATGTGAACGGTATCGACCAACTGCTGCAGGCCGCTTCGGCGCTGTAGAACATGGCCCGTTTGCTCGCCATCGACCCAGGCACCAAACGGTGCGGCGTGGCGATCAGTGATTCGAACGAGACGTTGGCCTTTCCACGAGAGGCCATCATGGTCGACGACCGCATTGCCGCAGCCATCGTGGCGTTGAGTGACGAAGAGGGAGCCGCAATGATTGTGGTCGGTCGACCCCTGTCGCTGGGTGGCGCCGAAACCGCCTCCACCGCATTGGCGGACGATCTCGTCCAGCGCCTACTGTCCCTCACAACGCTGCCAGTAGTGCAGTGGGATGAGCGTTTCACCACAACACAGGCGCAGCGCCAAATGCGTGACGCCGGGGTCAACGCCAAAGACGGACGATCACGCATTGACTCGGCTGCCGCCGTGGTCTTGTTGCAGGACTTTATGGAGGCTCGCCGTGCGTCGTAAAGCGGTGGTGCGTGTGATTCTTGGCGGTGGCGGGTTGTGCGCCGTGGCCGTGCTCTGGTTCGTGCTGCAGATGTTCCCTCTGGGTGGATCTGGTCGAGGCGCGGTCGTTGACGTGAAGTTCGGTGACTCGCTCTCGCAAATCGCCACAAAGCTCCACGACGCGGGGGTGCTGGCGTCGCCGCTGGCCTTCCAGATTGATCTCGCGCTCTTCGGAGATGTGCAAGTGCAGAGCGGGTACTACGACATTCCCCAAGGCGCTTCATTCGCCACGATTCGACGCATCCTCGGTGGTGGTCCTAATGTCGCCGCTATCGGTGTCACCCCGGGGCTCACACTCTGGGAGATCGAGAACCAATTGGCCCAAGCCAAGGGTCCGGCGTTTGCCACCACCTTCACTAATTTGGCGCAGCAGGCCGCCTCAGTCAGCCCGTATCACCCCAACGGGTCGCTCGAAGGACTGATTGGGCCGGGCACCTACGTGCTGACACCCAACGAGACACCAGCGGCGCTGCTCGCCGCAATGCAGGCGTCGTTCAATGCGCTCGCCACACAGATGGGCTTGACGCCGCAGACGACGGTGGAGGGGCTCAACGCCTATCAACTGATCATCGCGGCATCGATTGACGAAAAAGAGGGTTACTACCCGTCGAATATGCCCAAGGTGGCACGGGTGATTTTTAACCGCCTGGCGACACATGACTCCCTCCAGATGGACTCCACGGTTCTCTACGCGTTGCACCAGGACGGCGGAAAAGTCACGCCCTTGATGTTGCAGAATCCGAGCCCCTACAACTCCTATCGGCACGCCGGACTCACGCCGACTCCAATTTGCACGGTGTCGACCTTTTCTCTCAACGCGGTCCTGCACGCCCCAGTGGGGAAGTGGCGCTATTTCGTTTTGATTAATCGAGACGGCACAATGGCCTTCTCCGACACCTACGCCGAACAGCTGGCGAACGAACGCTTGGCCGCGTCACGAGGGATCTGATGACGTGGCGGCTCGGTGTTGTCGGTGACCCGGTATCGCACTCTCGGTCGCCCGAACTGCACCGACTGGGCCTCGCTCACGCTGGACTCGAGGGAACATCCGAGCGCATCCAGCTCAACGCCACACAGGGTGAGGATCTCCGAACTCTGCTCGAGAACTCCTTTGACGCGCTCTCGGTGACGATGCCACTGAAGAGAGTCGCCTTTGAGATCTGCGAATGGCGTACCCCGTCGGCGGAGCGGTTGGGCGTCGTCAACTCGATCCGCACTCGTTATGGCCGCATTGAGGGGGCCAACACCGACGGTGACGGCTTCGTCGAGGCGCTGCGCGGCGAACGAGGTGTAACACCCCAGCGGCGCCGATTCCGTGTACTGGGTTCGGGAGGGTCGGCTACGGCCATTGTCGATGCGCTCGTGGAGTACGAGGCCGCCGCCATTGAAATTGTGAGCCGCAATGCGGTGACCGCTGCGGCGTTGGCTCAGCGGTACGGAAACGTCGTCACCGTTGGCACAACCGACGCCCCAATTGACGTCGTGGTCAATACCATTCCGGTTACGACGCGTGGCGACGACGGCATCGCTCAGGGCGTAACGTCGGCAACCGTGGCGGTCGATATCACCTACGAGCCAGCAATGACCTCCTGGCGCTTGGCCCACGACAACTATGGTTGTAAGACGATGAACGGCCTCGCCATGCTGACCTACCAAGCGGCGCTCCAAATGCGCTGGTGGTGGGGGAGCGCGCTGGATGGGCACACGCTGCTGGAGTCGCTCGCATGAGCGCCACTTTCGCCCAGCTTCGCCGGTCGACGGTTGAGGCACCCTTCGACTACAGCCTCTACCTGGCGCTGATCGCGCTGGGTACCATCGGCAGTTTTGTGATCTACTCAGCGACGCGAACGCAGCTCGTGGTGGGTGGATTCAATCCCCACTACTACGCGGAGCGCCAGTTTGGTTTTGTGGTTATTGGCATTATTGCCATGACCCTTCTTTCGCGTATTGATTATCACCACCTCGAGGTAATCGCGACACCGACCTATCTGGGTTGCTTGGGTGCGTTGGCGGGTGTCTTCGTATTGGGATCGTCGGCGCTGGGTGCACAGCGTTGGTACAACCTCGGGTTTATTCAGATTCAGCCCAGTGAGTTTTCGGTGTTGGCGCTCATCGTTGCGGTAGCAACCTTCTGCGGCCGTCGAAGCGACGGGCTTCGCATGTACGACATCATGCGACTGCTGGTTATGGTTGGCGTGCCCGTTGGTCTCATCGTGTTGCAACCCGACCTCGGCACCTCAATCATCATCGTGCTGTCGCTCGGCGGCATGATGGTCATTGCCGGCGTCCCGCCGCGGTTCATGTCATTTCTGGCGGTCGGTGGTGTCGCCGGACTGGTTGCCTCGATCTATCTCGGATTGCTCAAGCAGTATCAGATTGACCGATTTGTCTCGTTTATCAATCAGAACTCAAGCAACCAGGGTATTCAGGCACTCGTGTACGAAGTCCAGAACGCCAAGACGGCTATTGGCGCAGGTGGCATCACTGGGGCTGGCGCTTTCCATGGCTTACAGACCACCTTGGGGTACGTGCCTGAGCAGCGGACCGACTTCATCTTCACCGCCATCGGCGAACAGTTCGGCTTTCTTGGTGCAACCTGCGTCATTTTGCTGCTGAGCTTCGTCGCTTGGCGCATGTGGAGCGCGGGACGCCTCGCCCGCGACACCATGGGCCGCGTGATGGGCATTGGTGTCTTCATCTTCTTCGCCTTTTCCTGCTTCGAGAACATCGGCATGACGATGGGCATCATGCCGGTCACGGGTATCCCGTTGCCGCTTATGAGTTACGGCGGCTCCGCCGTGCTCGTGTTTTACATGGCGGGCGGTCTCGCCCTGAGTGTGTCGCACCGACGGGTGGGGTCATGAGCGAGCCCATGGGCGTTCCCCTGGATGCCTCGGTGAGCTTTCGTGTCATCGTGCTTGATCGCGTCGAGTTCGACTTGACGCAATCATCGCCGCGACTCTGTTTTGTTGAGGCGGAGGCGCCCCACCGCCATTTTTTTGTGCCGGTGGGTATTGCCGAAGGGCAAGGAATTGCCCGCGCGCTCGCTCAGGTGAGTCAAGCACGACCCGGGACGGCCGAACTCATGACGCTGGTGTTGCAGGAGCTGCGTGCCGACATTATTGCGGTTCGGATTGTTCGATTCGACGGCGGCGTCTTCTTCGCCGAACTCGACATCATGGCCCCAACGGGTCGCCGCGTGTTTGACTGTCGCCCCAGTGACGCCGTGGCGCTTGCACTGCATCACCCCAGCGCGGCACCGTTCCTCATTGATGTCGCCGTGTTGGAGCAGGTGGCGTCGGCCTAGGTAAAGGTCAGGGCGACGACGTCGCCGCCTCGACGCTCCGAGGCGTTCTCATCGGAAATGCGCAGCAGCAACGCGATGATGACGTAGTTCGCCACCAACGACGACCCACCGTAGGCCACGAAGGGCAGGGTGATGCCGGTGAAGGGCAGCAAGCGCAAAATACCCGCCATGATAAAGAAGGCCTGCAGGCCGACGGTTGCGGTGAGAGCCGTGGCCGCAATGCGGACGAAGTCCGAGTGGGCGCGCTGAGCGATGCTCATGCCTTCACCAACGAAGGCCACGAAGAGACTGATCACCAGAATCACGCCGAGGAGACCCAACTCCTCACCAATGGCGGCGAAGATCATGTCCGAGGTGATGAGCGGCACGTTGCCGGATTGGCCGAGGCCTAAGCCAGTGCCGGTGACGCCACCGGCCGCTAGTGAGAACCACCCGCGAATGAGCTGCTGCGAAATGGCGAGGTTGTGGGGCGACCAGGGGTTCAGCCAAAAGCTCACCCGCGACTGGACCTGCGGAAAGAACGTGTAGGCGGTGTAGCCGCCGACGGTAAACAGACCGAGGCCGAGACCTAAGTAGGACGCTCGACCCGTTGAAATCCACAGGAGAGCAAAGAACAGAACGAAGAGCATCATGGCAAAACCAATGTCGTTCTCCGCTCCGAGAATGGCGATGGCCACGCCCCAGGCGGCGACGATGGGGAGCAACACTCGCGGCGGAACCACCAGCCGGCCCAGCAGGGGCTGAGTGGGCGTTGACAGCAGTGAGCGGTTCGCCGCGAAGTAGGAGGCGAAGAAGAATGCCAGGAGGATTTTGGCGAATTCAACGGGCTGGAAGGAAATGGGTCCAATGCTGACCCAGAGTCGGGCGCCGTAGTTGTTCACGCCAATGTGGGGCACCATTGGCAACAACATGAGCATCAGGGCGGTGGTCAGAGAAATGAAGCGGTAGCGGTCGAGATCTCGGGTGTGGCGAACGATGACCAGGACGGCCACGACCGAAAGTGCCGACACCGCAAACCAAAGCGCCTGCTGCGAGGCGAGTGGCGGGTTCCACCGTGAAATCTCAACGAAGCCAATGCCATTGAGCAGAGCGGCAATTGGCAGAAGCACCTGTGAGGAACGAGGGGCGAGGAATCGAACGGCGATGTGGAGCGCGACCGATATGCCAATCATGGCACCGAGGAACTCGTACACGTGGGCCGGCATCACCCCCTGTGAACCCAGTGAGGCGAGCACGTAGAAGCCACTGACAACGACCCAAACGGCTACGAGCAGAATGAGCTCGGTCCGCCGGCTTTGTGACGATTTGGTGACGTCGAGCGGGCTAGAGATTGCCAACGTTTAACCTTCCTCGCGTGGTCTTTAGACAGGCTAGCCCTACGATAGACACGACGTGTTCCACTCTTGAGAAAGTTCAGTAACCGTGACCTTTGACGTGACCTCCTTCGGACCCGAGCGCTTCTCGAGCCGCGAACTTTCACGCTTGGAGTTCGGTGCCCGACTTCTCGACCTGGCGGACGACAAGACCATGCCACTGCTCGAGCGCTGCAAGTACGTCGCCATCTTCGCCGACATGATTGACGAGTTTTTCCAGGTTCGCGTTGTGAGCCTTGAGGACAAGGTGGCGGCCGGTGTGCAGACGCCTTCCGTCGACGGCCTTCGCCCCCGCCAGCAGCTCGCGGCCATTCGCGAGCGAGTCTTGGCTCTGGTCGAGCGACAGGACCGGATCGTTCTCGACGGCCTTATTCCTTCGTTGGCCACCGAGGGAATCACCCTGATCGCAATGGATCAGCTGTCGCTCGAGGCCCGGGAACGGTTGAATGTCTACTTCAACGACCACGTGTATCCGGTATTAACGCCACTCGCGGTTGACCCCGGTCACCCGTTCCCCATGATTTCCAACTTGTCGCTCAACATTGCGGTGACGGTGGTTGATGAGGACACCAAGGAAGAGCGCAACGCCCGCATCAAAGTTCCCGGGTCAATCAACCGCTTCTTGGCCGTTGGTGACGGTACGTACGTGCTCCTAGAAGACCTCATCACCGCGAACCTCGACCGACTGTTCCCCGGCATGACCGTGGGCCGGGCGGACCTGTTCCGCGTGACCCGTAACGCCGACCTCACCTTGGACGAGGACGAAGCGGACGACCTTCTCGTTGCACTCGAAGTTGAACTACGTCGCCGTCGCTTCGGCGAGGCGTTGCGTCTCGAAATCCAAAGCGGCATGTCTGACGACTTCTTGAGTCTGCTGCGTAGTGAACTCGATGTCGACAAGTCCAACATTTACGTGACGGACGCCCCCTTGGGACTTCACGACCTCTGGAATTTGTATGCACTCGATCGCCCCGAATTGAAGGGTGAGGGGTGGTCGCCTCTCACGCCAAAGCGTCTCCTCAGCGGCGATCGCGTTGGGAACATTTTCGACGTGATTCGTGAGGGCGACGTCCTCTTGCACCACCCCTACGAGTCGTTTAGCGACTCTGTTGAGGCATTTATTGCTCAGGCGGCCGACGACCCCCAGGTGGTCGCTATCAAACAGACGCTGTATCGCACGTCGGGTGACTCGCCAATCGTGGCGTCACTGATTCGGGCCGCCGAACAGGGCAAGCAGGTTGTGGCCCTTGTGGAGCTAAAGGCGCGTTTTGACGAAGCGGCCAACATCACGTGGGCGAAGGCCTTGGAAGATGCGGGCGTGCACGTGGTGTACGGCATCGTCGGCCTCAAGACGCACTGCAAGACGGTCATGGTCGTGCGTAGTGAAGGTGCAGTCACCACGCGCTATGCCCACATTGCGTCGGGTAACTACAACTCGAAGACGGCGCGCGCCTACGAGGACTTCGGTCTCCTTACCTGCGACCCCGTGATTACGCGTGACGTGGGTGAGCTCTTCAACTTCCTCACCGGTTTCGCCAAGAACGGCAACTACGAAAAAATTGTGGTGAGCCCCTTCATGGTGCGCGACCGCATCGTTGCGCTGATCAATCGCGAACGTGACCGCGGTGCCGATGGCCGCATCCTCATCAAGGTGAACGGACTGACCGACCCAACGATTATCGACGCCCTGTATGAGGCCTCGAGTGCCGGCGTCGAGGTTCGTCTCATGGTGCGCACGTTGTGCTGCATTCGACCCGGCGTTCCCGGCCTGTCCGACAACATCTCGGTCCACTCGCTGGTCGGAGAGTTTCTCGAGCACTCGCGTCTGTTCATCTTCGGCCGCCCTGGCGATGAGACTCACGCGGTCTACATGGGTTCGGCTGACATGATGGAGCGCAATCTCGACCGACGAGTGGAAGTCATCGTGCCGATCGAGAACGAGGCAATTCGCACTGAGCTGCTTGAGGCGTTTGACATCACATGGCGTGATGATCGCTTCACTTGGGTGCTCGGCACCGACCGTCGTTGGCGCCGCCTGCAGAGCGTGAATAACTTCGCGGCTCAGACGGAATTCAAGCGATTGGCGCGGGCGGAAGCCCGGGCCCTGTAACGTCGCTCGGCCCCTTCCGCAGCTGGAGGCTGGCGTAGGCCAGACCGCCAATGGGAATTGGGATCCAGAAGTTGACCAAGCGGTACGACAGCACCGCCAAAATCGCCTGTGAGTGGGGCACGCCAAACCCGACCAGTGTGGGGATCAGAACGCCCTCAATGACGCCCAGTCCCGCTGGCGTGAGCGGAATGGCCGCCAAGATGTTCGCCAGGCCGTAGGCCACCAGAAGGTCGATGGGGGAGATGACGGAGCCAAAGGCCCAGATGAAGACCCACAGGCAGGCGGCGTCCAGCAACCAGTTAAGAGCCGCCCACAACAGGGCGTTCCACAATGTTTTGCGTGAGTGCATCAGGAGTGTGATGCGGTCGGCCACCTTGCTAATGAGCGCACCGATCTTCTCTGGGTCGATCGCGGGAATGCGGCGCGCCAGCGCACGAAGCCAGATGTCAGCGCGTTGCTGACCACGGGTGATGAGCAAAATGGTGCCAAAGAAGGCGAGAAGAAGAAAGACGCCGGCGAGGGCGGCGAAGCCGTAGGCCGGGTTGATGCCATTGAGCGGAATGGAAATCACCAAGGCGAACCAGAAGATGATGTTGAGGACGACCGCGGAACCGGCACCCTGCGCCGCGAGTCCGAAGGCGTTGGTTTCCCTGGGAACGTCGAGCTCATTGAAAATGCGATAGGCCAGCGCCCCCGAAGGCGCTGCGCCACCGGGGACGACGTGTCCAATGGCTAGTCCGGCCAGATTGACACGAAGGACGTTGAAGCGGTTGGGGGCGTAGGGGTAGAGGGCGGCGCGCGTTAGTTCGACGTACGCGAAAATTGCCGCCATTTCCAGAACGACAGCAAACGCCACGATGAAGGGGTTGAGCGACGACAGCAGGTGCAATGAGTGGCGTGCTGAGGCGAATTGAGGGACCACGAGGTACTCGAGCACAAAGACGAGGCATCCCAGACTCAAGATGACGCGAATTTCCCGCGGCATCGTGAATTTGAGTGCGCTTCGATTTTTCATAACGGAAATAGTTTTCGTCTTTCGTGGGCGTCGAGCGACCTTAGCAACTGCCAAAGTCTACGGCACCTGAGTAGAATTGAACGATGCCTACGCTCGTCGTACTCCCTACCTATAACGAGGTCTTGAACATCGAGGCGATGCTTCGCGCGCTCCGATCGATTGTGCCCGATGCTGACATCCTGGTGGTTGACGATGGCTCGCCCGACGGCACTGCGGCACTGGCTCGGTCTATCGCTGATGAACTGGGACAGATTTCTCTTCTGGAGCGAAGCACCAAAAATGGCCTGGGAGGCGCCTATCGCGCCGGCTTTGCCTGGGGTCTCGAGCGCGGGTACCAGCGTTTCGTGGAAATTGACTGTGACTTCTCCCATGACCCGAAGGCGCTGCCAACGCTGCTGCGTGCCTCTCAGGATTTTGATGTGGTCATCGGATCTCGCTACGTTCGCGGAGGGTCGATTCCCAAGTGGAAGCTGAGCCGTCGTTTATTGTCGCGAGGTGGAAACCAGTACGCCTCGCTTCTGCTGGGCCTTGGGGTCAAGGACTGCACCGCGGGGTACCGCGTGTACAGCGCCTCCGCCCTCGAAAAGATTGACTACACGACGGTGCGCGCCGACGGCTACGGCTTCCAAATCGAAATGACCTACAGGGCCCGCAAGGGTGGCGCGACCATCACGGAAGTACCAATTTCCTTCAGCGACCGTGAACTTGGCGAGTCCAAGATGTCGTCGGCCATTGTGGTCGAGGCAATGGTGATGGTCACGCGCTGGGGCGTCCAGCGACTGCTTCGTCGCTAGATTCGGTCAACTAAGACTGCGGCCAGAATGCTGGCCAGCTTGTTACGAGTCTCTTCGCGCTCGGCGATCGGGTCGGACTCGCTGACGATACCGGCACCCGCCCAGGCCTCAAACGACGACTCGTGAATCATGACCCCGCGGATGCCAATCCACCACTCACCATTGCCTTCATCGTCGCACCACCCAACGGGGCCGGCGTAATGGCCTCGGTCGAGTCGTTCGAGTGACTGCAGCAGCTCGTAGGCCTTGGTTCGCGGCAGGCCGCCAACGGCCGCAGTGGGGTGCAGTGATCGCAGCAACGTGAGGACGTCCACGGGTGCAAGGGGTGACGCCGCCCGAATCCAGGTTCCCAAATGGGCCACGGTGCGAAGCGCCATGATTGACGGCGTCGGATCTGCACTGACGTCGGCGTAGAAGGTCTGCAGAAGACCGTTGACTTCGTCGGCGACGATGGCGTGCTCACGAAGATTCTTCGAGCTGCCGAGTAGCCAGTTTTGGTAATCGTTGGGGTCAACATTGTCGGGCAGGGCGATGGTTCCCGCCAGAGGGTGGCACGTGGCCGTGTCATCGTGACGCGCCACGAGGAGTTCTGGAGTGGCACCGACGAATCGACGACCATCGGGGAGGGGGAGCGCATAGATGGTGCATGAAGGCTCGCGGCGTCGGAGGCGATGCGCCACGGCGGCGGGATCAATCGGGTGGTCCACGGTGCCCCGTACGGATCGGGCAAGTACGACCTTGTCGAGTTCGCCCAGTCGAAGCTGCTCGACCGCCATAGCGACCGCGTGACCGTACTCCTCGCCTGATGGCTGGTAGGTGACGGAGGTGGCGACTTGTGTTTCCTGAGATGGGAGTTCGCAGTTGGCGATGAGGACGTCGATGTCGGGTGCATCAAGCGTGCGGGTCTCCCAGGTCTCGCCACTGGCCAACTGCGTGATTGTTACTTCACAGACAGCCAACTCGGCGGTGGATTCTGGGTTGAAGGGCAGTGAACCGAAGACCAGCGCGCCAGTGCCGAGTGGACCGTCGTCACCGTCAACTGTCACGCCCGCATCAGCGATGCCGCCTTCGTGGTGGGCGAGACCGCCCGACAAATGGATACGTGCGATCACACGGCCCAAGCCAACTCTGAGCGTGTGGGCGTCCTCAATGAGGTAACCGCTACGGGCGCCCAGTGCGCGAAGAGCTTCCCGGGAAAGTGGCGAGCGCTGATGGCGGTGGAGGATCACGAACCCCTCGTCGCCACGAACTGCTGGCTCAATCCGCCTAGGACAAAACGGTGATTGACAGCCACGAATCCCGCTTCGTTGAGTTGCGCAATCATGACGTCAGTCGGCGGCAGGTACGCGGTGGACTTTGGAAGATAACGATAAGCACTCCGGTCGCTGAGGAGCCCCCCGATGAAGGGCACCATCCGGCGGAACCAGAAGCGAAAACCCGCTCGCCAAATGCCACCTGAGGGCTCGGCGACTTCGAGCAGTGAAATTCGACCGCCGGCTCGCACCACTCGGCCCATTTCTTTGAAGGTGCCGGCAAGATCGGTGAAGTTCCTCAGTGCGTAGCCACAGGTAATGCCATCGAAGGCGCCAGTGGCAAACGGCATGTGGAGGGCATCAGCCTGCACGCGTGAGGGCATCTCGTGGCCGGCGTGGAGCATCCCGTACGACAGGTCTGTAGCGACGGAGTGGTGACCTTGTTTGGTCAGTTCACGGGTGAAGTCACCGGTGCCCGCCGCAACGTCGAGCACGGTGCTCCCCGCCGGGAGGCGCAGGTCACGGACGGCGCGTTGACGCCAGCGCCGGTCCAGCCCAAACGTCATGATTTTGTTGAGAAACTCGTACCGAGGGGCGATGGCGTCAAACATCTCGCGCACCGCAACCGTCTTGGCTGAGCCTTGGGGGAGTGGGCCGTCCTGCATTGCCCGCTACCGACCGCTCACGGTCGTGCTCGAGTGGCCAACGAGAGAAATTTGCACAGGCTGAGCCTACTGGTGGCGCGTAGTTTGAGAAACGAAATCGGTAGGATTGGAAACATGCCTCACGAGCACGCTGACGAACACCACCGCCAAGTAACCGATGGGTGGTTTCGTGCTGCCGTGTTCGGAATTTCCGACGGCCTGGTAACGAATACATCGTTCATTTTGGGCTTCGCCGGAGCCGCGCCCGGTCACAACGTCATTCGGGTGGCTGGCATTGCGGCCCTCATCGCCGGTGGTTTCTCCATGGGGAGTGGCGAGTATTTGTCGATGAAGGCGCAGCGTGAACTCCTCGAATACGAGATTGAAGTGGAGCGCAAGGCGCTCTCGGACAATCCTGAGGGTGAGCGTCTTGAGCTTCGTCAAATCTTCATTGATCGGGGCATTGAGCTTGAGCTCGCCGATCGCTTGTCAACCGACCTGATGCGCGACCCCGACCTGGCCTTGCGCACCCACGCGCGAGAAGAGTTGGGTGTGGATCCTTCCGCGGTGGGAAGTCCGTGGGCTGCGGCGTTCTCCTCCCTTGGCGCATTTTCCCTGGGGGCCTTTATTCCGCTACTGCCGTGGGTACTCACCTCGTCGGGCAACCCAGTCTGGGCATCACTCTGGATCGCCGGCGCCGCCTCCGCTGCTGTGGGTGCGGCGATTGGCTGGTTCAGCCGCCGCGGCGTCGTCCGCTGGGCGCTTCAGCAGCTCTCAGTGACTGCACTGGCCGCAGTCGTAACGTACGGCGTTGGGCACCTTGTTGGTTCTCACTAACGATTGGTAAAGCGCACGAGGTAGTCCTCGCGCTCCATCCGAAAGCCGACGCTCTCGTACAAAGCAATGGCCGGATGGTTGGTCGCATCGACGAAGAGAATGGCGCGCTTGACACCCTTGTTGCGCAGCGTCGTCAGACCAAGCAGCAACATGGTCTTGCCGAGACCGCGCCCCTGAAAGTCCGGCGCTACTGAGAGCACGTAGATTTCGCCGAGTCGCTCTCGGTAGAGTTCGTGCACCTTTGTCCAGCAGGCCGCGGCCAATTTCCCATCAAATTCCAACAGGAGAAACCCGGACGGGTCGAACCAGGGCTCGGCGATGCGACTGTGAAGGTCGGCCATGCGCCACGCCCCCTGTTCGGGGTGGTCGGTAAAGGCGGCATTGTTTTGCGTCAGCCACGCTTCCTCATCAGCCCCCGATTCAAATGTCCGCACGAGGCTCCCTTCGGGCAGGGACACGGCGGTCGGCGTCATATCAATGCTGTGGACCTGGAGACGGCGGACAATCTCGCCCTCGGTAACGGGGTGGTGGCGAATCCACCAATCAACCGCTGGATGGATGGCCAGCACAGCGTCTCGTAGTGACGGATCAAAACCGCCACCGCAGACCTCGAGAGACGGTGGCTCGCCCTCGGTGAGAACGGCGTATTGGACCAACGCGTCGCCGTCGTAGCGCAACCAGTGTTGTGCGCGCCACCCGTGAACGACCCCCCGACGACGCGTCTCGTCGAGCGCCTCGCGCCCAATGGCCTGCTCGGTGCGGTTGATGAGGTCGAGCACCTGGAGGCGCTCAGCGTCGCTGAGAACATCGCAGTGCAGCCAGGAGTTCGTCACGGGACAACTCGGCGAGCGACGCGGTTGAGGCGGCGAAGGAGGGTGCCGATAGTGCGTTCGGCCGCCACGAGTTCGGTGTATACATCGCCGTCCATGGCGGGCCCTTCGGTCTCGACCAACGTCGTGATGCGGCTTGCGATTTCGCTCAACGTCGACGCGATGGTATTGATTTCGGTGGCGGCTGACATGGGTGCTCTCTGTCTGGGGCAAAGCGTTGCCCATTACTGTAATGGGCGATGACACTTGCCCCGATGTTTCTCGAAAGCGATCCAATTGCGTGGTCGGCCCTTCGGCTTAGTGGAGAGGACTCGTTGAACTTCCTCCAGGGGCAACTGACGAATGATGTCGTCGCCGGACAGAAGCTGGGGCTGCTATTGACACCAACGTCTGATGTTGTCAGCGACGTCTACGTTCAGAACGAAGGCCCCTCGTTTATTCTGACCCTGCGAACCGAGTTGGTCGAGGACGCTGAGAAGCGTCTTCGGCGGTTCCTTTTGCGGAGCCGAGTCTCCATTGAACGTCATGACGGGGTCACTGGCCCGTACGCCACCGTGGGTGAGCAGATTGCGGGGGAGCACCCTGGACCTCGCGAGTTCGCCCTGGCTTTACCGCCGCAGTCCTACGGTGCCGGCTTTGTTCGCGAATGCGTCTCGTTCACCAAGGGCTGCTTCACGGGTCAAGAACTCGTGGGCCGACTTGATGCTCGCTCGTCGTCCGTACCGTTCCGCTTAGCGGTTATCACCGGCCCAAGTCTCGAGACAATTGATGCCGCAGTCCGTGGTGTCGGGCCCCAAGGGGACGCCGCTCGCCAGGGCGTGACGACGGCTGTCACGAATTCGCAGGGCGTGGTGGCGTTCGCGCTCATCCATCGGTCGATGGTGGAGACGGTTCTTCCCGAAGGGATGACTCTTCGACTGGCGAATGCTGAAGGAGAGGCTTAGGCCTGGTAGCGGCGGAAGATCACGCTGCCGTTGTGTCCACCAAAGCCGAAGCTGTTCGACAGGACCACGTCAACGTTGGTGTGAACGGGGGCGCCGAGAACGACGTCCAGGTCAATCGCCGGGTCAACCTCTGTTGTTCCAGCGGTGGGCGGAATCACCTGGTTGAGCAGGGTCTGCACCGAAACGACGCCTTCGAGAGCTCCCGCGGCGCCCAGTGAGTGACCAAGGTGACCCTTGACTGAGGTCACCAAAGGGCGGTGGGCACCAAAGACGCGACGAACGGCAACCGATTCGGCCAAGTCGTTCAGCGGCGTTGAGGTGCCGTGGGCGTTGATGTGTGAGACGTCGGCCGCTGTGATGTCGGCATCGGCGAGTGCCGTCTCCATGCAACGCACTGCACCATTGCCCTCGGGGTCCGGAGCAGTGATGTGGTACGAGTCGGCGGTTGAGGCGGCGCCAATAACCTCGGCGAGAATCGTGGCGCCACGGGCGAGGGCGTGATCCCAGTCTTCGAGAATCAGGACGCCAGCACCTTCGCCCATAACGAACCCGTTACGGTTGACGTCAAAGGGGCGCGAGAAGTCTTCATTTGAGAGGGCCGTCATGTTGCGGAAGCCCGCTTCAGCGATTTCGACCATGACTGCTTCAGCACCACCGGCGACCGCGACCGTAGAGCGCCCTGAAGCGACCATACGAGCGGCGTTGCCAATGGCGTGGGTGCCTGCGGCGCAGGCCGTGGTTACTGTTTCGCAAGGGCCACCTAACCCGAGTCGCATCGACACAGCGGCCGTCGCAGCGTTGGGCATCATCATGGGCACCATGAATGGCGACACGCGGTTGGCACCCTTGGCGTTCAAGACGGCCACCTGTTCCAACACAGTCTGGAGGCCACCGATGCCACTCGTCACGACACAGCCAGCGTCGGGAATGGGGCCGGTGAGGCCACTCATCTCCCAAGCTTCGTTGGCAGCCATGAGCGCGTACAGCGTGAAGGGGTCCAGGCGGCGAAGCTCCTTTGGTCCACCGATGTGATCGGCGTTGAAGGGGGCCAGTCGCTTCGAGGCGGGTGCTTCGGACGTCTGCAGTGCCTGCCAGAGCGCGTCAACGCCAACACCGGCGCAGCTGAGTGCACCAATGCCGACGACGGCGACGCGGCGTCCCTGAAGCGGGCCCTGAGGCGTTACTGCGACGCGCACTTAGAGCTTCGCGTAAATGAGCTCGAAGGCGCCACCGACGGTGCTGATGTCCTTCAATTCGTCTTCGCCAACTTCGATGTCGAAGGTCTCTTCGAGTGCCATAACGAGCTCGACCAGGTCGAGGCTGTCGGCGCCGAGGTCTTCGAAGGTTGCCTCCATCGTCACCTTTGCGGGGTCGACGGCGAGTACTTCAACTGCGTTTTCGGAAAACTTAGCGAATGCTTCGTTACGGTCCATGGTGTAACCCTTTCGGTTTGTCTCGGACAATCCTACTCAATTGTGCTTCGAAAAATTGGTTTAGAGACCCATCGCGAGGCCGCCGTCGACAGCAATTACCTGTCCCGTCAAGTAGCGACTGTGGTTACTCGCGAGAAACCCGACCACGCCAGCAATGTCGTCAACGGTGCCCGTGCGACCCATCGGAATGAGGTTCATCAACCCGTCGCTGGTGGCGCCGAGTTCGCTCGTCATTTCGGTGTCAATGAAGCCGGGAGCGACGACATTGACGGTGATGCCGCGAGACGCCACTTCACGGGCGAGTGATCGAGCGAGTCCGACCATGCCGGCCTTCGAAGCGGCGTAGTTCGCTTGGCCGGGGACGCCATAGAAGGGACTAATTGACGAGATGAAGACGATTGATCCTTGGCGGTTGCGAATCATTGATGAGAGGGCGGCACGCGCGCAATAGAAGGCACCGTCAAGGTTCACCGAGAGCACGTTGCGCCACTGCTGGTCGGACATGCGCATGGCAAGACCGTCTTCGGTGATGCCGGCATTCACAATCATGACGTCAACGGGACCAAAGGACTCGATTGACGACTTCACTGCGGCGGCAACTGCCTCCGGATCGGCAACGTCAACCGCGATGGCGTTGGCGCATCCTTCGGGCGCAGCACCGGAGCGAGAGAGCCCGACGACTCGGTCACCGTTGTCGATGAAGTATTGAGCGATGGCGGCGCCGATGCCCCGACTTGCTCCAGTGATGATGACGTGACGGCTCATAGGGAAATCTCCTTCATTTCGGTATACGACGCTGGGCTGAGTTGCGAGTCAAACGATCGAATGCGCTTTGTCAATCCTGTAAGGACTGCGCCCGGCGCCATTTCGACGGTGGTGGTGACGGATGCCGGTAGTGCCTCTACGCAGGCGAGGAACTCGACTGGTGAGGTGAGCTGACGAGACAACAACGGCTTCCACTCCTCGGCGGTGGCGTGCACCTGCGCATCGACATTGGCAATCAGGGTGTGGGCGGTCGTGCCCCAGGTCACGTCATTGAGCGCTTGGTCAAGTTCGTGCTGGGCGGCTGCCATGAGTGGGGAGTGGAAGGCGCCGCCCACCGGGAGGGGAGTGGCGCGCTTCCAGCCAAGTTCCTTGTGGTTCGCCAACACGTAGGCGAGCCCTTCTTCGGTGCCGCTCAACACAATTTGGCCGGTGCCGTTGATATTGGCTACCCACGCGTCGGTGAGGCCTTCGAGAGCGGCGCGGTCGGCAACATCGCCGCCCATGACGGCCACCATCGTGCCGGGAGTCTGTGCCGCCGCGGCGGCCATCGCGCGACCACGAATACCAATGAGTCGCGCACCATCGGCCAACGACAAAAGGCCAGCGGCGGTGAGCGCCGAGAATTCGCCAAGGCTGTGACCGAGGAAATACTGGGGGAGTACGCCATTGCTGGTGAGGTCGGCGAAGGAGATCATCGAGAGAGCGAATGTGCCGAGCTGTGCGTTGTCGGTGCGAACAACATCCTCCTGCGGCAGGCGCAATAGGATCTCCTCAACATCGGTGCCGCTGGCATTGGAAATGGTCTCCACCAGTGACCAGTGGGGGGAATCGCGCCAGGCTACGCCCGCGCCGGCGGTAATCGAGCCCTGCCCGGGGAAGAGAGCGACGACGTTGTCAACAAGTACAGAAGTCATGGGACAACGCTAACAGCGACGTGGTGTGAAAAAAGGAACCAACGCGTCGGTCACTAGTTGCAGCGTGCCCAGAGTGGGACTCGAACCCACACGCCCTCTCGAGCAAAGGATTTTGAGTCCTCCGCGTCTGCCATTCCGCCATCCGGGCTGCTGTTCCACGCTATCAGCCTCGTAAGGTGTCCTCGTGCGCTTCGAGCTCTTTACCTTTCAAACGGAACTTGACGCACCAATTGACGCAGTGTCTCAACGGCACGCCCAGCGCGACCACCTGCTCCTGCGCGTTACCCATGAGGGCGTCGTGGGGTTCGGTGAAGTTAGCCCGCAGCCGCATCGACTGAACGGCGATCCCTCACTCGACGAGGTGGTCGCCCAGTTGACCGACGTGCTGTTGCCATCGTTCGTCGCCGCTGTTTCGCGTGAAGGGGATGTGCCGCACTGGAGTCGGGTGACGCGGTTTCAAGGATCGGGAGCCGGTGCAAATTTTGCCGCGGCGATTCTCGAAATGGCGGTGCTTGACTGGCAGCTCCAACGCGATGGCGAGGCACTTCAAGCGCTATGGCCGTCAGTGCACCCGCTCGCCATTATGAGAACGGTTGATGTCGCGTGGCGCGGCTCACTCTCTGAAGACGTGGCACGACTGCGGGTCAAAGTCGGAGCTGTCGCGTTGAACGCATCATTCATCGACCACCTTTCGGCGTGCCAGGTTCCGGTCATCCTTGATTACAACTGCGCCGGCCCAAGCACGGACGAGATTCGTGGGCTGCTTCGACAGCTTGACGGCCTGGTTGACGTCGTCGCCGTTGAGCAGCCGTTCGCGGCCGGCAACGTTGTCGAGCACGCGCTCTTGGCGAAGGAGTTGCCGGTGCCGTTGTCGCTTGACGAAGGGGTCCGATCTCGCCGCGACGTTGAACACATCGCCCAATATGGCGCGGCATCAATGGTGTGCCTCAAGCCGGCACGTCTCGGCGGGTACAGCGTGACGCGCGCGGTTGCCGCACGGGCTGTTGAACTCGGCCTGCGTCCTTATGTCGGAGGATTCTTCGAATCACCGTTGGCGCGGGCGGTGAATCGCCAGGTAGCGGCCGCAACCGTCAGCGAGCCCAGCGACGTTGGCGTCGTCGAGCGGCGCGGCGAATCGGGGCTGTGGCGCACAACGGCATTCGGTGTCGGTGTTGCCCCAGAGCGAGCGCTTGAAGGCATCCTGCGCCCCGTGCCACAGGGCTCTTTCGAGGTCTAGAGTCTCGTTATGAGCGAACGAAGCCAGCGTCGGCACCTGGACGATATTCAGCGTCGCCTGGTAAAGGCTCGTGAGAGTCTCCGGGTGCTCGAAGAACAGGTGGCCGCCTGGAATGAAACCCTCGACGAAGCTCGAATTCGCTCATTGGTCTCCGAGACCCCGCAACTTACGGCAGAATATAACGAACTATCAAAACATGTTGTCGCTGCCATCGCGGAACTGCAACGACGAGGATCGGAAGTTCAGGCCCTCATTGCGGAACGTGATGCGCTACTTCGACAGTGGGTTCCGAAGGGTACATAAATGGAAAAGCGTGTCGTAATTGCCGACGATGAATCGATCATCCGACTCGACCTCAAGGAAATCCTCGAGTCCGACAACTACCTCGTTGTGGGCGAAGCCGCCAACGGCGACGACGCGCTGGCCATGATCAATGAACTGCAGCCCGACCTGGCTCTCCTCGACATCAAGATGCCCGGCCTCGATGGCATTGAAGTGGCCAAAGCGGTGCAGGGGAGCGAGACGCAGGTAGTGCTGCTCACCGCCTTCAGCCAGCGCACGCTGATTGAATCTGCACGAGACGCTGGCGTCGTGGCCTACTTGGTGAAGCCTTTCCGTTCATCCGAAATCCTCCCCAAGCTCGCTGCAATTGTGAACCCCCACGCCGAGCCAGCCGAAATGAACGACCCCTCGGTTGCGGACGACAAGATTGAAACCCGCGAAATTGTGCAACGCGCCAAGGAGACCCTGATGCGCGAACGCGGACTGGATGAACCAGCGGCGTTTGAGTTCATTCAGCAGTCAGCAATGCGTGGCCGGACACGGATGCGCGACATCGCGCAGCAGATTTTGAAGGGTGAATTCGTTGGCTAACGCCACGGAGCAGCGCCCGCTTTTGCTACTTGACGGAATGTCATTGGCATTTCGTGCTTTCTACGCACTCTCGACGGATATTGCCACCTCTGGTGGTCTGGTCACCAACGCACTCCACGGCTTCGCCTCAATGCTGCACTCGCTGATTCGTTCGCAGAAACCGGGCTCGCTCGCGGTGGCCTTCGACCTGCCAGGCGGAACGTTTCGCGACGCGATGACCGACGACTACAAGGGTGGTCGGGCAGAAACACCCGTTGAAATTGAGCACCAGTTCGCTCTGATCAGGGAACTTTGCGAAGCACTGCACATTCCCGTGGTGTCCAAACCCGGATACGAGGCCGACGACGTGTTGGCCACGTTGGCTACGCGAGCGCGTGATGCCGCGCTTCCCGTCATTGTGGTGACGGGTGACCGCGATTCTTTCCAGTTGGTGGAGGATCCTTTCGTGCGGGTGCTCTACAACCGCCGAGGCGTCTCGGACTATTCGCTCTACGACGAGGCGGGGATATTTGAACGCTGCGGCATTGAACCGAAGCGCTACCCGCTCCTCGCCGCATTGCGCGGCGACACCTCCGACAACCTGCCCGGTGTGCCGGGGGTTGGCGAGAAGACGGCGGCGAAACTGTTCGCGACGTACCGCGACTTCGATGACCTCTATTCGCACCTGGCCGATTTGACTCCGAAGCTGCGCGAGAATCTTGCGGCATTCGAGGACCGCGCCCGGCAGAACCAGCGGGTCATGGAACTGGTCCGTGACGTTGAATTGGACGTCACCCTCGACGATCTGGTTCTGGGTGGTTGGGATCGTGGCGAGGTGGCGGCCTTTTTTGACCGATACGAAATGTCGGCGATGCGCTCTCGTTTCGAGAAGTTGATTGCCGAAGGGGCCATAGGTGCCGCCAGTGGTGGCACTACCGCGCCGATTCCCGTTGCGGCGCCACTCGTCAAAGCACCAGAATTGGTCAGAACCACAGACGTTGCGAAGGCCATCGCTGATGAAGTGCTCGTGGCAGTGGGCGGAGAGCGCATTGCAATAACTCCCGCAGCGGGAGGCCCCTGCTTTGTCGGCTCACTCAATGAACTCGGCAACGCCCTGGCGCACGTAGCGATCGTGGGTCATGACGTCAAATCGCTCTACCGCTGGTCCGCCACGAATGGTGTGACGGTAGGTGAGCCCGCTGACGACACCGCCATTATGGCGTTCCTGGTCGACGCAACGTCGGGCCGATACGACCTCGCAGACGTGGCGTTGCGATACCTTAATGCGCAAATTTCCCAGCGAACGCCGTCGTTGTTTGATGGTGACGCCGATGACGACGCACTCGTCGAAGAACTTGGCATTGTCTGGCAGCTGCGTCAGGTGCTGCAGGCGTCGATTGCCGAATGGCAGCTGGACCGCGTGTATCGGTCAATTGAACTCCCGTTGGTTGCCGTTCTCGGGCGCATGGAGGCTCGAGGGGTGCGCGTTGATGTCGAAATGCTTCGGAGTATTTGTGCGGAATTTACCGACGAGGCGAAGCGTCTTGACCAGCAGATCCAAGAGGTAGCGGGCCACCCCTTCAAGGTGAATTCGCCCAGCCAATTGGCCGTGGTGCTCTTTGAGGAGCTCGGTCTGACGCACGGGAAGAAGACCAAGACTGGTTACTCAACTGACGCGGCCACTCTCGAAGCAATTGTTGATGATCACGACATTGTGCCGCTGGTGCTGCGCTTCCGTGAAGTGGAGAAGTTGCGCTCGACCTACGGTCTGCCCCTCATCGAATCCGTCGGATCGGACGGCCGCATTCACGCCACCTTCCAACAGACCGTGGCGCGCACCGGACGATTGAGTTCGGAAAATCCAAATCTCCACAACATCCCTGTTCGCTCGGCCGAAGGGCGTCGCCTGCGCGTGGCCTTTGTGCCCACTGAGGGCTGGTCGCTGTGTGTGGCCGACTACGACCAGATTGAACTGCGTATTCTGGCGCATCTTTCCCACGACAGCGGCTTGCAAGCCGCCTTCGCGAGTCATGAAGACGTGCACCGCACCATTGCGGCCTCGGTGTTCGGCGTTGCGCCTGGCGATGTCACGCACGAACAGCGCGAGCAGGCCAAGGCAGTCTCTTACGGTCTGGCCTACGGCATGGAAGCGTTCGGGCTCAGCCAGCGCCTCGGTATCCCCGTGGGTGCGGCCAAGGAAATCATGGAGCGCTACTTTGCTGGCTTCCCAATGATTCGGGCCTACATGGATGAGACGATTGCCACGATTCGCAATCAGGGCTTCTCGCGGACGGAGTTTGGGCGAATTCGTCCGTTCCCCGATCTGGCAACTGCGGTCGGTCCCGCCCGAGCGGCGGCCGAGCGGCAAGCGATGAACGCTGGTATTCAGGGTCTCGCCGCGGACATATTTAAGGCCGCTCTGGTTCGTTTGGACCACCGATTGAGCAGCGAAAAGCTCGAAGCGCGCCTCATTTTGCAGGTGCACGACGAAGTGCTCGTCGAGGCACCATCCCACGAAGCCGAACAGGTTGAACGGGCCGTGCGTGAGTCGCTGACCGCAGTCGCGTCGCTCAGTGTGCCCCTGGAAGTGTCGCTGGCGTGGGGCAATAACTGGGCAGAAGCCAAGGGCTAGCCGGCAAACTGCTACGATTGGGTTCCCTCGTGAACACCGGTCACGCGGGTCTTATTGCCTAGTCAAGTCCCGGTGTGGCTGCATGAAAGTTGTAACTATGTCGGATGGCTCAGTCCTCCTCTCTCCCGTTCAGATGGGAACCTTCGACGCAGAAGGAAATTACATTCCTCGCGTCATCACCGAAGACAACTTGGTCGGCACCGACCTCACGTCGCTGGTTGAAAACTCTGTCCTCGAATTCGAAGACGGTGACCTCGTCACCGGTACGGTCGTGCAGATCTCGCACGACGAAGTACTGCTCGACATTGGTTTCAAGTCCGAAGGCGTGATCCCCAGCCGTGAACTCTCCATCCGCAACGATGTTGACCCCAGCGAAATTGTTTCGCTCGGTGAGCGCGTTGAGTGCCTCGTCCTCCAGAAGGAAGACAAGGAAGGACGTCTGGTCCTTTCGAAGAAGCGCGCTCAGTACGAGAAGGCCTGGGCCAACATCGAAGAAGTCAAGAACCGCAACGAAATGGTGCAGGGTGTTGTCATCGAGGTCGTCAAGGGTGGCCTCATCGTCGACATCGGCCTCCGCGGCTTCTTGCCCGCCTCGCTGGTTGAGCTGCGTCGCGTGCGCGAACTGCAGCCCTACATCGGCAAGACCGTCGAAGCCAAGATCATCGAACTTGACCGCAACCGCAACAACGTGGTTCTGTCACGTCGCGCCTGGCTCGAAGAGAACCAGAAGGAACAGCGTGGCGATTTCCTCACCAACCTCAAGCCCGGTGAGCGCCGTCACGGTGTCATTTCGTCGGTTGTCAACTTTGGTGCCTTCGTGGACCTGGGCGGCATGGATGGTCTCATCCACGTCTCCGAGCTCAGCTGGAAGCACATCGACCACCCGAACCAGGTTGTTGCCGTCGGTGACGAAGTTGACGTCGAAGTGCTCGACGTGGACTTCTCCAAGGAACGCATTTCCCTGTCACTCAAGGCCACGCAGTCTGACCCGTGGCAGGTCTTCGCTGATGGCCACGCCGTTAACCAGCTGGTCTACGGTCGCGTCACCAAGTTGGTGCCCTTCGGCGCCTTCGTCCAGGTGGGCGACGGCATCGAAGGCCTCGTGCACATCTCGGAAATGGCCGCACACCACGTCGAGTCGCCGGAGCAGGTTGTCTCCGCTGGCGAAGAGCTGTGGGTGAAGATCATCGAGCTGGACGCCGCTCGTCGTCGCATCAGCCTGTCAATCAAGCAGGCCGCCGAAGGTGGCGAAGTGTCGCAGGAGTACCGTGAGGCCTTCGGCTCGCACGCCTACGACGAAGAAGGTAACTACATCGGTGGACTGGAATTCGGCGACTTCACGCCGGAGACCGAAGCACAGGCCGCATGGGCCGAGTACGCCACCGAGGTTGCACCGAAGGCTGACGGCGAAGCCGTGGTTGAGGTCACCGAAGTCGTCGCCGAAACTGACGCTGAATAGTTTCCGAAACATCACAACAACCCGCCGGCTGGAAACAGCCGGCGGGTTTTGTTTTGGCACGAGTGTCCGATGCGGGTGAGTACCGTGGAGTGGTGAAACGAATCGCCCTCATTGGTGGCATTGGCTCGGGGAAGAGCACCCTTGAAGCGCACCTCGTCGGCCGAGGCCTACCGGTCATTGATGCCGACGCCATCGCCCGTCGACTGACCGTGCCCGGTGCTCCAGTTGGCGACGCCATTGTTGATGCGTTTGGTGCTGGGGTTCTTCGTGAGGGCGTCATTGATCGTGCACTGCTGGCGAGCGTGGCTTTTGCCCGCCCGGAGAACCTCGCTCGATTGAATGCGTTGACCCATCCGGCGATTGGTCGTGAAATGCGACGGGAGATGGATGAGCAACAAGCTCCCGCCGTCTTTGTCGCCATTCCGCTCTTCCGCGAAGACCACCGGCGTTCACTGGCTCTCGATGAAGTCTGGGGCGTGGTGGTAGCGCCCACCGTTGCACTGGACCGGCTAGTGCATCAGCGCGGCATGACCCTTGACGACGCCAGGGCGCGCTTGGAGGCGCAACCGTCGAATGCCGAACGCGAAGCGCTCTGTGACCTCGTGCTCGCGAACGACGGCACACCCGAGGATCTCTTTGCGCGAGTTGATGGTTTACTCGCCGAGCGGGGGATTGCGTGAACCATTTTCTCGTTGAATCGCCGTTCCGGCCGTCGGGTGACCAACCGCGAGCCATCGCCACCCTCGCTCAGGGTGTCGAAGATGGTCTTCGGTATCAGACACTCGAGGGCATTACCGGATCGGGGAAAACCGCCACGATTGCGTGGCTCGTCGAAAAGGTGCAGAGACCAACGCTGATTTTGGAGCCAAATAAGTCGCTGGCAGCCCAGTTGGCCTCCGAGTTGAAGGAAATGCTCCCGCAGAACCGCGTCGAGTTCTTCGTGTCCTACTACGACTACTACCAACCCGAGGCTTACATTCCTCGTACCGACACCTTCATCGAGAAGGACTCGGCGATTAATGAAGAAATCGACCGGCTTCGTCACTCGGCGACCTCGTCGTTGCTGACCCACCGAGACACCATCGTGGTGGCGTCGGTGAGTTGCATCTACGGTCTCGGTTCACCGGTTGAGTACCGAGAACGAATGCTCCGTTTTGAGGTGGGCATGTCCATCGATCAGCGCGAGCTTCTTCGTCGGTTGGTGGAGATGCAGTATTCGCGCAACGAACTCGTTCTGGATCGCGGCACCTTCCGCGTCAAGGGCGACACTATGGAGCTGCAGCCGGCCTACTCGAACGAGGCGATTCGCCTTTCGTTCTTCGGTGACGAAATCGAGGAAATCCGTTTCTTCCATCCCGTGACGATGGAAGAGCGTGGCAAGGTCGAGGATGTCACCCTGTTTGCGGCGTCGCACTACGCCACGGGAGCCGACACGCTGCATCGAGCCTGTCGTTCCATCGAGGAGGAACTGCAGCAACAATTAGCGCGCTTCAACGCTGAGGGCAAGCTGCTTGAGGCACAACGCCTCCGGTCGCGCACGGAGCACGACCTCGAGATGCTCGCGGAGACCGGTGTGTGTGCGGGTGTTGAGAACTACTCGGCCCACCTGGACGGACGAAAGCCGGGGGAGCGCCCGTACACATTGCTCGACTATTTCCCCAGCGACATGCTCGTAGTGATCGACGAGTCCCACGTCGCCGTTCCGCAAATTCGCGGACAGTACGCCGGAGACCGCTCGCGCAAGGAGACGCTCGTCGAACACGGGTTCCGCCTTCCCAGTGCCATGGACAACCGTCCGTTGAATTTCGACGAGTTCATGGAACTGGTTCCGCAGATGGTCTTCGTGTCGGCGACGCCGGGGCCATTCGAGTTGGAACACTCGGACCAGATTGCCGAGCAGGTCATTCGGCCAACTGGTTTGTTGGACCCCGTACTGCACGTGGTGCCAACGAAGAATCAGATTGACGATTTGCGCGGACGTCTCGACACGGTCATTGCCCGCAATGAGCGTGCGATCATTACGACCCTGACCAAGAAGATGTCGGAAGACCTGACCACCTACCTGGTGAAGGCCGGCTACCGGGTTCAGTACCTGCACAGCGACATTGACACGATTCAGCGAATTGAAATCCTGCGATCGTTGCGTTTGGGCGAGTTCGACATCCTCGTCGGCATCAACTTGCTTCGCGAAGGTTTGGACCTCCCTGAAGTGTCTCTGGTCGCCATTTTGGACGCCGATAAGGAAGGTTTCCTTCGCTCTCGGAGTGCTCTCATTCAGACCATTGGTCGTGCCGCGCGAAACGCTAACGGTGAGGCTGTGCTCTACGCCGACAAGATCACCGATTCGATGCGCGACGCCATCAGTGTGACCGAACGCCGCCGGCAAACCCAGATTGCCTACAACCTCGAACGAGGCATCACACCGACGACCGTCACTAAGAACGTCGCCGACATCCTTGGTCGTTTGCGGAGTGAGGATGCGCCACAGCCCACCAACAAGGTTCACGGCATCACCTCGCTCGAAACGGTGCAGTCTGACGACTTGCACCTCGAAATAGCGCGCGTCGAGGAGGCCATGCTGAAGGCCGCCGCCGAGTTGCAGTTTGAAGAAGCCGCGGCCTTGCGCGACTACCTCCACTCATTGCAGCTTCAGGGTCTCAATGGTGTTGATCTGCGACTGGGCGAGGAGCTGTAACCGGTAGATTTTTAGCCATGGCGTCATCTATTCGCATTCAGGGCGCTCGGGTCCACAATCTCAAGAATCTTTCCCTCGAAATTCCGCGTGACAAATTGGTCGTCTTTACTGGTCTCTCCGGTAGTGGCAAGTCATCCCTCGCCTTTGACACGATTTACGCCGAAGGGCAGCGTCGGTACGTTGAGAGCCTGTCGGCCTACGCCCGGCAGTTCCTCGGTCAGATGGACAAGCCGGATGTGGAGTTCATTGAAGGGCTCTCACCGGCGATTTCCATTGACCAAAAGACGGCGTCGCGCAATCCTCGTTCAACCGTCGGCACCATCACGGAGATTCACGACTACCTCCGCCTGCTGTTTGCTCGTATCGGTGTAGTGCACTGTCACCAGTGTGGCAAGCCCGTCTCCCGCCAAACGCCACAGCAAATCGTCGACCAGGTGCTGTCGTACACCGATGGCGGACGTTTCCTAGTGCTCGCCACCGTGGTTGATGGCCGTAAGGGTGAGTATTCAACACTGCTCAATGATCTCGCTGGTCAGGGCTTCTCACGAGTGCGCGTCGACGGCGTCGTGCACGAGTTGGCGGAACGGGAAAGCATTCAACTCGAAAGGTATGAACAGCACACGATTGACGTCGTGCTGGACCGCCTGACAATCAAGTCGGCCAATCGTCAGCGTCTTACCGAGTCCGTCGAGGGCGCACTGGCGCTGACCCGTGGCACCGTCTCTTTTCTTTTTGTGGACGACGACGAGCTCGTTACGTTCTCGGAAAAGATGGCCTGCACCGACTGCGGCATTAGTTTTACCGAACTCGCGCCTCGCGACTTCTCCTTCAATTCTCCCTACGGAGCGTGCCCCGTGTGCACCGGACTCGGCACACGTTTCGAGGTCGACCCCGACCTGGTAGTGCCCGACCCCACGCTGTCGTTGGCGGAAGGCGCCCTCGCCCCTTGGGGTGGTGCACGACTGAAGTACTTCGACCGTCTGCTGGCCGGTGTCGCTGATTTGGGTGAATTCGACATCAACACCCCGTGGAAGTCCCTGCGAGCCAAGGACCGCAAACTGGTGCTCTACGGCGTGGAAAAGAAGACCGTGCCAATGAAGTTCCGCAATCGCTACGGCAAAATCAAAACCTACGAGACCACGTTCAACGGCATCGTGGAGTGGCTTGAGCGCAAGCGGAATGAAGCCGATGGTGACTGGTCACGGGAGCAAGCAGAGCAGTTCATGCGCGAGGTTGAGTGCACCGCCTGTCACGGACAGCGACTCAAACCCGAAGTCCTGGCGGTGCGCATTTACGGAACCAACATTGCCGACATCAACGCGAAAACCATCGATGAGGCGATTGCCTACTTTGAGCAGCTGACGCTTACCGAGCGGGAGCAGACCATTGGTCGTCAGGTCGTCAAGGAGATCCTCTCGCGCCTCCAGTTCCTCATGGACGTGGGTCTTGACTACTTGACGCTGAATCGCGCGTCAGCAACACTCTCCGGCGGCGAGGCCCAGCGCATCCGTCTGGCCAGTCAGATTGGCTCCTACCTGGTCGGTGTGCTGTACGTTCTTGACGAGCCCTCAATTGGCTTGCACCAGCGTGACAACCGTCGACTCATCACCACGCTCGAGAAATTGCGCGACCTCGGCAACTCCGTGATCGTGGTGGAGCACGACGAGGAAACTATCCGTCTGGCTGACTTTGTCGTCGACATCGGACCCGGCGCTGGTGAATTTGGTGGGGAAGTAGTGCACGCCGGCACCTACCCGGCATTGCTGAAGAACACCGAAAGTTTGACTGGCCAGTATTTGGCCGGTACCCGCCGCATCGAAATCCCCTCAGAGCGTCGCAAGGGGAGCGGCAAGAAGATCACCGTCAAGGGAGCACGTGCGAACAACCTCCAGAACGTGACGGTCGACGTGCCACTAGGCAAGTTCGTCGCCGTCACGGGAGTGTCGGGGTCGGGTAAATCGACTCTCATCAACGGCATCTTGCTCGCGTCGCTCGAACGGCAAATCAACCGTGCCAAGACCAATGTCGCTGAGCACGACACGATTCTGGGAGTCTCAAATATCGACAAGGTGGTTGCCGTCGACCAGCAGCCCATTGGTCGAACGCCACGATCGAATCCCGCGACGTACACGGGTGTCTTTGACAAAATTCGCAAGCTGTTCGCGGACGTCGCCGAATCCAAGGTTCGTGGCTACCAACAGGGCCGATTCTCGTTCAATGTCAAGGGTGGCCGCTGCGAGGCCTGCGCTGGTGACGGCACCATCAAAATTGAGATGAACTTCCTGCCCGACGTGTACGTGAACTGCGAAACGTGCAACGGTGCGCGCTACAACCGCGAAACGCTGGAAATCAAGTACCGAGGAAAGTCAATCGCCGACGTTCTCGACATGCCTATTTCAGAGGCGGTGAGTTTCTTTGAGCGTCAACAAACGATTCTGCGCCACATTCAAAGCTTGGTGGACGTGGGCTTGGGCTATGTCCGCTTGGGCCAGTCCGCGCCGACGTTGTCCGGCGGTGAAGCGCAGCGTGTGAAGCTGGCGGCCGAGCTAGCACGCCGCCCCACGGGTCACACGCTGTACGTGCTCGACGAACCGACGACAGGTTTGCACTTTGAAGACGTGAACCGCCTCCTGCAGGTGCTTCACCGTCTCGTTGATCAGGGCAACACGGTACTGACCATTGAGCACAACCTGGACGTGGTCAAAACTGCCGACTGGGTGATTGACCTCGGTCCCGACGGCGGACGGCGCGGTGGTCTCATTGTTGGCGAGGGGACGCCCGAGGCAATTGCGACGTTGCCCACGGCAACGGGGGTCGTCCTGGCTGATGTCCTTGCGCAATACGGTAAAGGCTAGTGTTCCCAAAGCCAGCCGGTATCCCCAAGGAGAGTGGTTGTTACATCTTTCGTAACGCCATCGGCACCGTCATCTACGTTGGCAAGGCCCTGTCGTTGAATCAACGCCTGTCGAGCTACTTTCAAAAGTTCGACGCATTGACGCCGAAAACACAGGCACTCATGACCGAGGCGAAGTCGGTTGAGTGGATTGTGACACCTTCGGAGAATGACGCGCTGCTGCTCGAAAATGAGCTGATCAAGGCGAATCAGCCTCGGTACAACATGCGGTTGAAGGACGATAAGACCTACCCGTTTGTGGCGATTGACAGCCGCGAACCGTTTCCGGTGCCGTACATCACTCGCGCCAAGCACCGTAAGAAGGTGCGCTACTTCGGCCCATACGTTGACGTGCGGGCCCTTCGCGCCACGATGGACGAGTTGCTTCAGGTCTACCCTCTGCGATCGTGCACGTCGCACAAATTCGATTATCACAAGCGGCTGGGTCGCGCCTGCCTGCTGTTTGACATTGGTCGCTGCTCCGGCCCGTGCGTTGGCGCGGTCACCGAAGAGGAGTACCAGGGGCTCGTGCAGTCGTGGGCGAGATTCTTTGAAGGCGACGTTCGTCATCTACGGCAACGACTCGAGGCCAACATGGCCGCGGCCGCGAAGAATCAGAAGTACGAAGCAGCAGCGCGCTTCCGTGATGGCCTGCAGGCGTTGGAGCGCGCTGACCACGATCAGAGCGTGGTGTTGGACGACCACAGCAACCTCGATGTTGTGGCGGTGGGAACTGATGGCGGACGTGCAGCACTCGTGCGCTTTCGGGTGCGTCATGGTCGCATTGTGGGTCGCAGTGTCCACGTCATTGACCGCTCGCTCGATGAGTCATCGGCCGAGATTTTCGAGGCAGTGTTGCCCGACCTCTATCACCAGCCGACCGATGTGCCTCCAGTCGTCCTTTGTGACCGTGAAACAGCGAACAGCTCGTGGGCTGCAACCTTCCTGGAGGAGACTCGAAAAAAACCTTGTGAACTCGCAGTGCCCGAGCGAGGGAAGAAAGTTCGGGTTTTGAATCTGGCGCAAAAGGACGCCCAAGCGGTGATCGCGCGCGATTCGCTACGTCGCCAATCGGACCACAATGTTCGCTCCCGGGCGTTGCAAGAGTTGGCGGCTGCGTTGCAACTGCCAGAACCACCCTTCCGGATTGAGTGCTTTGACATGAGTCACCTTCAGGGAACGAACTACGTGGGCTCCATGGTTGTCTTTGAAGATGGGCTCCCTAAGAAATCGGAGTATCGCCATTTCAGCGTTAAAGAAATTCTGGGAAATGACGATGTCGGCGCCATGCGCGAAGTGGTGCGCCGGCGCTTGAGCTACTGGAATGACGACCAGTCGACATCAAAGTTCCGACGGGCCAATCTGGTGATTATCGATGGAGGACTTCCGCAGCTACACGCGGCCATGCAGGCTGCGCACGACGCCGGCGTGGGAGACGCGGTGACGCTGGTCGCGCTGGCCAAGCGTGAGGAATTGATCTACCGTCCAGGCACGTCGGTGCCGGTGGCGTTGGAGCGGGGGAGCGAGAGCCTCTACATGGTGCAACGCATTCGCGACGAAGCCCACCGCTTTGCCATCACCTACCACCGTTCAAAGCGGGGCAGGTCGATGGTGGCGACGGTGCTCGATGGTGTTCCAGGTCTCGGCGAACGCCGCCGCGATCGGCTGATGCTCGAAATGGGGTCATTGGACTCAATCCGCGCGGCCACCCTCGACGAGCTACAGGCTCTATCGTGGATGCCAGCAGAGGTTGCCAAGAACCTCTACGATCATTTGCGGGCACCAACCGCGCCGGCGTTGCGAAGGGAACGAGACAATGACTGACGTTCTTCTTGTCACTGGCATGTCGGGTGCTGGCCGTTCCACGGTGTCATCGGCCCTGGATGACTTGGGCTGGTTCGTCATCGACAACTTGCCACTTGAACTCATTGTTCGCGTGGGCGAGCTGGCGTCCTCTGGGGCAAAAGAGGGCACTGGCGTGGCCTTCATCGTCGGCCGGAGCGGCAATGACGCCCCCGACGCACTGCTCAGCGCCGTTCGCGAACTGCGGGGCATGCACGAGAGCGCCAAAATTCTGTTCCTTGACGCCCCCGACGATGTTTTGATTCACCGCTATGAGGGGACTCGCCGTCGCCACCCACACCCTGGAAGCACGCTGGCCGAATCAATTCGCGCCGAACGCATCATGCTGCAGCCGATTCGCGACAACGCCGACTTGGTCATCGACACTGGCTCCACGAATGTGAATCAGTTGCGGAGCCGCATTGTGGAAACGTTCACCTCGGCAGTGGGTCATGACCCAATGCGCGTCTCACTCGTGTCGTTTGGGTACTCCAACGGACTGCCCCGTGATGTCGACCTCGTATTTGACTGCCGCTTCCTTCCCAACCCGCATTGGGTAGAGGACCTGCGCCCCCAGACAGGCTTGGACGAGGCGGTGTCGCGGTACGTCTTGGAACAGCCGCAAGCCGAGCACTTCGTGTCGGACGTCGTGAACCTGCTCGAATGGCAGATCCCGGCTTTCGCCAAGGAGGGGAAGTCCTACCTCTCAATTGCTATCGGATGCACCGGCGGGAAGCATCGTTCGGTCGCGATCGCCGAAGAGATTCGTCGTCGACTGGGCATTACGGCCCCGGTGTTCCACCGCGACATTCCCCGATAGCCTTTATCGCTCCCACTGATGTTGGTGCAGACTTCGGCCATTATTGGCCTTCGCGCCGCTTGGGAAAATGAAAGTTACGCGACAGTAGAAAATTTGCCCGCCCATTTGTGGGAACATTGAAGGGCAGTCAGCGTGGTCTGCGGTCTTAGACATCCCCCTACTTGAAGGAGATCACAGTGGCGACACGTGTAGCAATTAATGGTTTTGGTCGTATTGGACGCAGCTACCTGCGCGCCTCACTCAACAACCCCAACATCGTGGTAGTCGCCGTCAACGACTTGACGCCTGCCGCAACCAACGCCCACTTGCTGAAGTACGACTCAACGCAGGGCATCCTGGACCTCGACGTGACCCACAACGATGAGGCCATCACCGTTGGTGGCCAGGAAATCAAGATCTTCGCTCAGCGCAACCCCGCCGACCTGCCGTGGGGTGAATTGGACATCGATGTTGTTATCGAGTCAACGGGCTTCTTCACGACCCGTGAGAAGGCTGCCGCCCACCTCGAAGCTGGCGCCAAGAAGGTCATCATTTCAGCCCCCGCCACGGAAGTTGACGCGACGTTCGTGGTTGGCGTCAACGACGACACCTACGACGCTGCGAAGCACAACATTGTGTCGAACGCCTCGTGCACGACGAACTGCTTCGTGCCCATGGTGAAGGTCTTGGACGACCTCGCGGGCATTGAGACCGGTTTGATGAACACGATCCACGCGTACACCAACGACCAGAGCCTGCTCGACGTCGCGCACCCCGACCTGCGTCGCGCTCGCGCTGCTGCCGTCAACATTGTGCCCACGTCAACCGGTGCCGCTCGCGCCACCAGCCTCGTCCTGGAAGCCATGAAGGGCAAGCTGGACGGTACGTCGCTGCGCGTGCCCGTGCAGGACGGTTCGATCACCGACTTCACCGCCATCGTGCGTACCACGACGGTGGAGGAAATCAACGCTGCCTTCAAGGCGGCAGCCGAAGGCGCGCTCAAGGGCATTTTGGTCTACACCGACCAGCCCATTGTGTCGTCGGACATCGTCGGTTCACCCGCATCATGCACCTTCGACTCCAAGTTGACGATGGTGCAGAAGATCAACGACAGCCAGAGCCTGGTCAAGATCTTCGGTTGGTACGACAACGAGTGGGGCTACTCCAACCGTCTCGTCGACCTGACGAACCGCATCGGCAAGTAACGATGGCACTTCTCCCAAGTTACGAACGATGGGGGAGTCTGGAAGGAAAGCGCGTTCTGGTACGCGTTGACTTCAACTGCCCTGTTGCCGAGGTGAATGGACAGCTCGAAGTCACCGATGACTTCCGCATCCGGGCTACGTTGCCATTGTTTGAGGACCTGCTGGCCCGCGGCGCAACGGTTGTTGCGTGCACGCACTTTGGCCGACCCAAGGGCGAGGTCGTTGAGAAGTACTCCGTGGCACCCGTGCGTCGTCGTTTGGCAGAGTTGTGCCCTGACGTCGAGCTTCTCGAAAACCTCCGATTCAACCCGGGCGAGGAAGCCAACGACCCCGCGTTTGGTGCGTCGTTGGTCGAAGGCTTCGACTACTACATCAACGAGGCGTTTAGCGCCTCGCACCGTGAACACGCTTCAATCATGATTCCTCCGACGTTGATCCCCAGCGCAGCCGGTCCCAACCTCCTTCGCGAAGTTGAGACGCTTCAGACGTTGCTCGAAACCCCCGCGCGCCCCTTTGTGGCCATTGTCGGTGGTGCCAAGGTCAAGGACAAGTTGGGCATTGTGAAGGTGTTGGCGGAAAAGGCCGACACGGTCATTGTCGGTGGCGGCATGGCCTACACCTTTGAAGTCACACAGGGTCGCACCATCGGTGGCTCCTTGTTTGACGCCAGCTATCTCGACTCATGTGCGGCGTTGCTGGAAACGGGCAAGGTTGAAATTCCTGTTGACGCCATTGGACTGCCCCTTGGTGTGCCATTTGGCCCCGACGGTGGACCTGACGCGGTGACGGTCTTCGGCGAAAACATTCCCGATGACTTCGAAGGTTTTGACATCGGCCCGAAGACGCGCGACGCCTTCTGTGAGATCATCAGTAAGGCCGCCACGATTCTGTGGAACGGCCCCATGGGCGTTTTCGAAGACCCCCGATTGGCGGAAGGCACCAAGGCCGTGGCGAATGCTGTGGCGGCCTCTTCGGCAGTGTCCGTCATCGGCGGCGGCGACTCGGTGGCGGCTATTCAGAGTTACGGCCTCGAAGATCAGGTCAGCTTTGTTTCAACCGGTGGCGGTGCTTCACTGGAATTTGTGGAACTGGGCGATCTGCCTGGTTTGAAGGCTCTCCGCGAAAGCAGCAAGTAATGACCAAGCCACTGGTAATTGGCAACTGGAAGATGAATCTCGACTTCGTTGAGGGCATTCACCTGATGCAGCAAATTGGTGTTCTTCTGAAGAACAAGCCAGTCGAACACGCCGAACTCGTCGTCGCACCACCCTTCGTGGATCTGCGCTCAGTGACCTCGGTTGTCGATTCTGACAAGATGCCGCTGACCGTTGCCGCACAGCACGTCAACAGCAATGACAGTGGCGCTCACACCGGTGAGGTGTCGGCACCGATGTTGCGACGCCTTGGCGTGCAGTCAGTCTTGGTGGGCCACTCGGAGCGCCGCGCGATGTACGGCATGACTGACGAGGTCGTCGCTCAGACGCTCCGCACGATTGTGCGTCACGGCCTGGTGGCCGTGCTGTGCGTTGGCGAAGAGCTCGCAGTCCGTGAAGAGGGTACGCAAAACGACTTCGTGCAGGCGCAGTTGGAAGCAGCGCTCGGGGGCCTGGAAGAAAAGTTCCGCGCCCAGGTTGTCATTGCCTATGAACCCGTCTGGGCAATCGGAACGGGCCTTACCGCGACAACCGAGCAGGTTCGCGACATGACCGACCACGTTCGTACTGTTGCCGCCAGCCTGTCCTTGGGCGATGCGCGGGTCCTCTACGGAGGCTCCGTCAACGCTGAAAACGCCGCGTCGATCATCGCGGAGGGCAAAGTAGACGGTTTCTTGGTCGGCGGCGCCTCGCTGAAGGCCGAATCCTTCGTGGCCATCGCTCACGCTGCTGACGACTGCTACGATGGCAAGCGCTAACCGGAGGTCGTGATGTTTACATGGGTGTTCATTGGTATTGAGGCCATTTCGGCCGTTGCCCTCATTTTTCTCGTGCTGTTGCACTCGGGACGTGGCGGTGGCATCTCTGACCTCATGGGTGGCTCGGTGAACACGATGGCTGCTGGTTCGACGGTCGTTGAACGCAATCTTGACCGCATCACGATTGCCGTGGCATTGGTGTTCGCGTTCGCAACGTTGACGCTTGACCTTCGCCTGCAATAGTTCGTTAGGAACTTTGTGAGACGCGGCGTTGTCGCGCTAGTTGGCTGTTCGCTCCTCGTCGGGGTTCTGATCTCGGTAAGTGGGGCCTCCGGAGCAACATCGTCCTCGGTGACGATTTCCGTGCCGGGACCAATCACGGGCTGCTCGCCACTTGCGCAAGGCACTTCTGATGCCACGCTGGCCATCGATGACATCATCTTGCCCTCGGCCTTTGTGACGTCAACGAACGACACGGTGCAGGGCGAGGGCGGGGCGATCTCGTCGGCCGAATTGGTCTCGTTGAACCCCGAGACCGTCGTGTACGCAATCTCGCCGGCCATGGCGTGGTCGAATGGTGTCAAATTCTCCGCCACCGATCTCATTGACTGGTGGAAAGCGGGGCGCAGCTCGACGTCAGTCACACGAGTTGGCTACCAAGACATCAGCTCGATGGTCGCGGACAAGACCGGTACGTCAGTGACGGCCGTCTTCTCGCGGCCGTACGCCGCGTGGAACCAACTATTTCGTGACGTTGGCTTTCACGGATCCCACTCGACCTGCGCTCCGTCGAGTTTGACGCGAATGGTAACCCTGGGTCCCTACCGAATCGTGAGCGCAACGGCTAGCTCGGTGGTCCTCGAAGCAAATCCACACTGGACTCTCTCGTTCAACCGCATTCAGCGCGTCACCATCACCACCCGTTCGTTACTCCCAGCTCGGGGCCAACTCTACGTGGCCTATGAACCACAATTTTCTTCGAGTTCAGTGATGTCGCTCACCCAACACCCGTTACTCACGGGCGCGATTACGTCGCAGAACGTTATTGAAGAGGTGCAGTTCGCTCCTCACGAATCCTCAACAAAGTCAGTTGCACTCCGTCGAGCCTGGTCGCTGCTAATCGACCGCCATGCGCTGATTAAAGATCTCTTCGGTACGGAGACGTTGGTGCCAACACCGGCAAGCTCAGCCCTGTTTGCTCAGGGAGAGCCGGGAAACCCCTCCACGGGCATGGTGGCGGGCGTTACGGGCGTTACTGGTGCCACCAGTGCTACGTCGGTGGTCGCGGACTGTGTTCGTTGTGGGGAACAGTGGCTCGCGTCGCATGGCTACCGCCGGATCAATCATTGGCTGACTTTCAAGGGAAAGCCGGTGACGCTGTCGGTGGCGACTGGTCAGTCGCCTGTTGATCGTGCGACCACCGATGCGATTCGTGCCCAGTGGCGATCACTTGGAGTTCAAACGACGCTTCACCAGTGCGCCTCCGATGTCGCTGCGAGTGCCTTGGCCGCCGCCGGCGGTGCCGACGTCGCGATCGTTGAGCGACCCACTGACATCAATCCGGTAGTCCCCGCGGAAAGCTTCCTGTCTTCACGAAGCAAATCGTCATTCGCGGTAAACACTTCGATTTCGTCTATGGCGTCGCTGGTGTCAACAGCATTGGCCACCTTTAATCCGGTAACGGCTCTCACCGCCTGGTCAATGGTCGACCAGGCCGTTGCCAAGTCCTTCATTGTGCGACCACTCTTCACCCCACCGGCGCTTGTCGTCTGGTCGACCGCCGTGGAGAATGTCGTTCCAGTGAATTCGCTGGAAGCGCTGGTTGACAGCGTGACGAACTGGGGAGTTGCCGGCCAGTCGTAACGGGGGTTGTCGTTTTTGGCTAGACTGAAAACCCACGTCGAAGTGGTGAAATGGCAGACACGCTAGCTTGAGGGGCTAGTGCTCGAAAGGGCGTGCGGGTTCAAGTCCCGCCTTCGACACCAAGTATCGCCTAACACGCACTACGCGTTTGCGGCTCCTGCGGCGCACCGTTGAGACGGTAGCAAACTACGATGAATCCGGAGGAGTGCCATGTCGACGGTTTTATTCACTGCGTTCACGTCCCGCCACGACGCGGTTGACTTGGCGAACGACGCCATCGCCACCCTCGGTTCACACGGAATCGCCGCGTCCCTGGCGCTCCTTGATGGCGACCTTCCGCCATTCACGCTTGACTCAGAGTCACTCGTCGTCTCCCTTGGTGGGGATGGCACCTTCTTGCGGTCAGCCCGCTTGGCGCACGCCAGCGGGGCCCGCATCCTGGCAGTCAACCTCGGCCGGGTCGGCTTCCTCCTGGACGTTGATGCGGCGGACGTAATTGCCAGCATTCTCGCGGCCCGCAGCCACCAGGATGCTGTCGATCGTTTGGCTCTGGAAATCGAACTCCTCTCTGGAGAAAAGTATTTCGCGTTTAACGAAGTCGTTGTCGAGCGTGAAGCCCCCGGACACATGGTGCGAGTGACGACCTACGTCGACGATGAGGAGTTCTTTACCTACAGCGCCGATGGTGTCATGGTGGCAACGCCAACGGGTTCCACCGGATACAACTTCTCGGCGGGTGGGCCGATGGTGGACGCGGATCTTCCCGTCATGACGCTGACTCCAGTGGCGCCACACTTCACCATCGACCGCTCAATTGTTGTGGGCGATCACCGCACCATTCGCTTGATCGCCGGTGGTAAATCGGCCGTCGTCGTGGCTGACTCGCACGTCATTGGAACACTTCGCCCCGACGAATCCGTTCTGGTGCGCAAGAGTCCAACACCGGTGCGGGTCGTTCGGAGCGGGGCCTTCGATATGGGCCTGCGTCTGCGCGCCAGTCTTCGAGAGGGCCATGCCTAAATCGCAACTGGTCGAACTCTACGCTCGGAGTCTCGGGGTCATCGAGGAGGCCCGGGTCCACTTTGGTGAACGCTTCAATGTCATCACCGGAGAAACTGGCGCGGGTAAGACGCTTCTCTTGGGCGCGCTGGAGCTCAGTCTTGGCGCCGATGGTGGTTCATCGCGGTACGCCTTGACCAATGAGTCGAGGGCCACCGCGCTCTTTGACGACGCCGGCCAAGAGCGGGTGTTCGCCCGCGAATCGGGGGCATCGGGACGACTTCGCAGCACGCTGGATGGCGCGCCAACGAGCGTTGATCTCCTTCGTGAAGCGTCGCAGAAGCTCATCGTTATTCACGGACAACACGACTCACTCGCTCTGCGCAATCGGGCAGAAATTGTGCGCATCATTGACCGGGCAGGTGGCGTCGACACGACCGAACTTGACGGCATTCGTCACTCACTTCGCGAAGCGTATGAGGAGCGGCGGGCGGGTGGGGGAGACTCCGCAACCCGTGAACGGGAGCTCGAGTTTCTGCGTTTTCAGGCCAGTGAAATCGACAACGCTCAGATTGTCGATGCCGACGAACTCCACCGATCCCTCGACGAACTCCAGGGGCTCACCGAACTCATTGACGCCCAAGCTGGAATCGCTATGGTCGCCGAGGGGCTCGACGGGGATGGTGATGACGCGGTTCTGAGTCGGTTCGCCGCCTTGGTGCAGGCCCTCCCACATTCGCCCGCTCTCGAGGGTGTCCGCGAGTCCCTTCGATCGTGTTTGAACAGCACTCGAGACGCAGTCAGTGATTTGCGTTCGTTAGCCAATCCGGATGCCATTGACGGTGAGCGGTTTGATGCCCTGCAAGACCGTATTGCTCTGTTGCAGTCGCTCGTTCGGAAATACGGACCCACGCTGGCTGATGTTATTGCGCACGGCGAGGCCTCCCAGAAGGCCGCTGAGCAGTTGGCGACGGCGATGAGCCGTCTCAGTGGCTTAGATGCCGAGATCGCCGATCTCGAGGCACGAGAGCGCTCAGCGGCGCAGGAGGTTCGTAAAGCCCGTGAATTCGCCGCGGTGGGTCTTACGAATGCGGTGCGAGCACAATTGCCGCGCGTGGCCCTCCCTAATGCCACCCTCCGATTTGTCGTTGACGGTCTCGATGGGTCGGACGCACAGATTCTCTTCACTCCCAATCCTGGGCAGGCGGAGGGTCCATTGCAGGCCCTGGCGAGTGGCGGTGAGCTCTCACGGGTACTTCTGGCATTGTCCCTCGTGGCCGACGACGATCATCTCGTTGCCGTATTTGACGAAGTCGATGCCGGCATCGGTGGTCAGGTGGCCCAGCAGATTGGGGCGTGCCTAGCCGAGCTTGGTCAGCGTCAACAGGTGATTGCCGTCACGCACCTGGCATCGGTTGCCGCGAAGGCGCAGCACCACTTTGTTATCCAAAAGTCTGTTGATGGCGGGATTACGCGCACCACCGTGACAGAGGTGACCGGACCCTTCCGCGTCCGCGAAATTGCCCGAATGCTGGCGGGGGATGCCATTACCGAGGAAGCTGTGGCCCTGGCCCAGCGACTTTTAGCGTCGAATAACTAGACACCCTCACCGGGGGTGGAGCAACTAAGATGATGCTCCGTGAAGCCTTGTGATACGGAATGACTAAGTACGTTTTTGTCACCGGTGGAGTGTCAAGCTCCCTGGGAAAGGGGCTCACCGCCTCGTCGCTTGGTCGCCTCCTCAAGGCCCGTGGCCTCAAGGTCACGATGTGCAAACTCGACCCCTACCTGAATGTCGACCCCGGCACCATGAACCCCGGTGAGCACGGCGAAGTATTCGTTACTGACGACGGTGCCGAGACGGACCTTGACCTCGGACACTACGAACGATTCATTGACGAGTCGCTGTCGCGTTCGTCGAACACGACGACCGGTTCGATTTATTCGAAGGTGATCGCCAAGGAGCGCCGTGGTGACTACCTCGGCAAGACGGTCCAGGTCATCCCGCACATCACCGATGAAATCAAGGATCGTATCCGTCGCTTGGGGACCGTTGGGGCCGATGTGGCCATCGTTGAAATCGGGGGCACCGTTGGCGACATGGAAATCGTGCCCTTTATTGAGGCCATTCGTCAGTTCCGTCGTGATGCCGGTCGCAATAACGTTTGCTACGTCCACCTGACACTGGTGCCCTACCTGGCACCTTCGGGGGAGCAGAAGACCAAGCCGACACAGCACTCGGTGACGCAACTTCGTTCGTACGGTATCCAGCCTGACGTCATCGTGTGCCGCTCCGACCAGCCCATTAGCGAAGGACTGAAGCGGAAGATTTCGCTGATGTGCGACGTGCCGAACGACGCTGTTATCTCGGCCATTGACGCACCGAGCATTTACGACATCCCGATCACAATGTACGAGGAAGGTCTTGACACCCGCGTGTGCGACACCTTGGGTATTGACGTTGCCGCACACCCGATTGACCTCTCCGGATGGGAGGACGTCGTCAACCGCGTCCACCACACCAACCGCACCCTTTCCATTGGCATCATCGGTAAGTATGTGACCATGGCTGACGCCTACTTGTCGGTGGCCGAGTCAGTTCGCCACGCCGGTTTCGCCATTGGCGCCAAGACAGAGCTCGTGTGGCTCGAGGCCGAGCGCGTGCCGTCGGAGATTGACGCCGCTCGTATTCGCCGGCTCGACGGCATTGTTATTCCCGGTGGATTCGGCGAACGTGGTATTGAGGGCATGATTGCGTCGGCGGCGATTGCGCGTGAACACAACATTCCACTGTTGGGCATCTGCCTCGGCATGCAGATCATGGTCATCGAATACGCCCGACACGTCCTTGGCCTGGCTGACGCGCACTCAACCGAATTCTCACTGACGACGTCTGCGCCCGTTATCGCACTGATGGAAGAACAGGCGGACGTGACTGACATGGGTGGCACCATGCGCCTTGGCGCGTACCCAGCCATGCTGGCGGAAGGTTCCATCGTGGCCGGCTTGTACGGTTCAGAGGTCGTTTCGGAGCGTCACCGTCACCGCTACGAGTTCAACGCGCGATTTATTGAAGACTTTGAACGCGGCGGCCTGCGCTGCAGCGGAACCTCGCCGGACGGTCGACTGGTTGAGTTCGTCGAGTTACCATCGCACCCGTATTTCGTTGGAACTCAAGCGCATCCTGAGTTCAAGTCACGTCCTGACCGTCCACATCCTCTGTTCTACGGACTGATCGTGGCCGCAGACGAGCGGGCCGAGGGGCGTTCACCGCACATTATCGACCCTGCGGAAGTTGCTTCGTCGTTGTGACGCACCGGCTGAAAGTCGTCGCGACTGAGCCACTTCTGTCATCGTTCGTCTTTGCCGTCGAACGTCGCACCGTCACCGACGGTGACGAAACTTTTGAGCGCGATGTGGCCACCCATCGCGGCGCTGTTGCGATATTGGCGATTGACGATCGGAACCGTGTTGGGGTCATTCGCCAATATCGTGCGACCATTGACACCGAATTGTGGGAAATCCCCGCGGGCACCATTGATGCCGGTGAGGACGATGATTTCGCGGTCGCCAAGCGGGAGCTGGCCGAGGAAATGGGCATCGCCGCCGACCGGTGGCAGCGATTCGCTCGGACCCTCAATTCACCGGGTTGGACGAATCAAGTGATGCACCTCTTTGAGGCTCGTGATTTGACCGAGGTTGAGCGAACACCCCTTGGGCCTGAGGAGCGACGGTCGAGCATTGCCTGGTGGGATGAGGCGGCGGTGCGGGCCTATCTCGACAGTGACCAACCCATCGATGCGACGACTGCGTTGGCCTTTCATCACTACCTGTTGCTGCATGGGCATCACTGACAACGCACGACGCGACTATCTCGAATGGCTGGTCGTCGAGAAAGGTCGGAGTCGGGCAACGGTTGAGTCGTACGAACGCGACATCGTGCAGTTTGACGAGTGGTTATCGGCGCAGCAGGTGGCGCTGGACGCCCTCAGCACCGACGACCTCGAGCGGTACGTCAATGTCCTACGTGAGCACAAAGCGCCGTCCTCGGTCGCACGCGCCGTGGCCAGCCTGCGTGGCTTCCTTGGATTCCTTTCCGAGGAGGGGGTCCTCGTGGTCGATCCCGCGGCTGGGCTCAAGCCAAGTCGGCGGGGTCGCAGTTTGCCCAAGCCTCTAGAGGAGCACGTCATAGGGCAGTTGCTGGATTCTCTGTCTGGCGGGACGCCAATCGATCGACGGGACCGGGCCCTCCTTGAACTGCTCTACGGCACGGGCGCCCGTGTCAGCGAGGTTGTGGGGCTTTCAATTGAAGACCTCGACTTCGACGAGGAGCTCATCCGTGTCACCGGCAAGGGGTCGAAGCAGCGACTGGTGCCAATGGGTCGTTCGCTGCAATCGGCGCTTCGTAGTTACCTCGTAGCCGAAGGCCGCGCATCGCTCCCCAAGGGAAGGCCGACCTCTCGGGTGTTTCTGAACAACCGCGGCGGACCATTGTCGCGCCAGGGAATCGATTTAATTATTGCCAAGCGAGCGCTGGACGCCGGCATCGATCGGTCAACCATCAGCGCGCACGTCTTCCGCCACAGTTGTGCGACTCACATGCTGGCGCACGGCGCCGACATCCGCGTGGTGCAAGAACTGCTGGGACACGCCAGCATTTCGACCACCCAGGTGTACACGGCTGTTTCGGTAGCATCGTTGCAACGGGCCTACGAATCGGCGCACCCCCGCGCCGTCCGCTGAGGAGCCAACGTGTCCAATCTGTGGTTTTTGATAGTCCTGATTCCCTCAATCGTCTTGCACGAGGTCAGTCACGGCTGGGTGGCGTATCTTTTCGGTGACAACACGGCCAAGGAGCAGGGCCGATTGAATCTCAATCCAATGCGGCACATTGACCCCGTCGGGTCACTGTTGCTGCCAGCAGTGTTGTGGATCATGCACGCTCCACTTTTTGGATGGGCCAAGCCGGTTCCTGTGTCGATCAATCGGCTACGACACCCTCGATGGCAATCGGTGCTGGTCTCGCTGGCGGGACCTCTGACCAATATCACCCTGTCGGCCGTGGGTTTGGCGATGTCGTGGTACGGATTGCACGTTGCGCTCTCGGCCGGGTGGTTTCTGGCCGGTCAATACGTAGGTTTGACGAATCTGTCATTGGCGATATTCAACCTGATCCCGATCCCACCACTTGATGGCTCAGCCCTGATTGAGGGCATTATTCCGCGACGCCAGCTCCCTCGGTACTTCGACGTGCGTCAGCGTGCGCTGCCGTTTTTGTTGGTGGCACTCTTCATCTCGAGCTACGCATTCCACGTCTGGGATGCGCTCTTCAATGACGCCACGCGATGGTGGCTTTCGCTCTTGGTTTAGACGAGACCCATAGCGGCGGCTGCGGCTCGGAAGCGCTCACCGGCCACGGTGGAGGCCTTTTCTGCCCCTCGGGCAGCCACTGACTGCAGGGTCGTCTCGTCGGCTCGAAGATCGAGGTAGCGCTCACGAATGGGGGCGAGGCCCGCAATAACGGCCTCGGCGGCATCTTTCTTGAGGTCGCCGTAGCGGGTGTAGCGATCCGCGATTGCTTCGGGGGTGTCCCGCGTGAAGGCAGCAAAGATTTCGAGCAGATTCGAGAGGCCGGGCTTGGCGTCCCAGTCGTAACGAACCTCACCGTCAGTGTCCGTGACGGCCTTCTTGATTTTCTTTTCAATTTCAGCTGGCTCGTCGAACATGTAGATGGTGCCGAGTGGGCTGGCCAGTGACTTTGACATTTTGCGGGTTGGCTCTTGGAGGTCCATTACTCGCGCGGCGGCCTTGGGCTGCACGCCCACCGGAATCGTAAAGGTGTGGCCGTAGCGGTTGTTGAAACGCTCCGCGAGGTCTCGAGTCAGCTCTAGGTGCTGGCGTTGGTCGTCGCCCACCGGCACCTGTTCAGCGTCGTAGAGAAGAATGTCGCCGGCCATCAAGACGGGGTACGTCAAGAGACCAACACGGTAGCCCTCCTGGCGACCCGACTTCTCCTTGAATTGCGTCATGCGGGTGAGTTCGCCATACGAGGCCACACACTCGAGCAGCCAGCTCATTTGAGCGTGGTAGGGCACTTGGCTTTGAATGAAGAGCGTGCAGAGGTCCGGGTCCAAACCTGAGGCGAGAAGTGCCGCCACGGTGTCCCAGGTCTGGCTGCGCAGGGCGGCGGGATCGATTTCGAGGGTGAGCGCGTGCAAGTCAACAACGCAGTAGAAGGCGTCGGCGGTTTGGGCGTCAACCCACTGGCGCAGGGCCCCCAGATAGTTACCAATGTGGGGGGTGCCCGAAGGCTGAATACCAGAAAGGACGCGCATACCCGAATTCTACGAGACAGTTCGGCGAACTAATGTATTCGCCATGACCTACGTCGTGACGACGCCGTCGTTTAGCGGCCCCATAGAAGTGCTGCTTCAAATGATCTCGGCGCACGACGTCGATGTCCTCGACATCCCTCTCGCGCCCTTGGTGGATGCGTTTGTGGGGCACCTCCGCGACGAATCGGTCGCAATCGATGTCGAGGAACTGTCCGAGTTTCTCTTGATTGCCGCAATTTTGCTGGAGATGAAGAGCCAGCGGCTGCTTCCCGGTCGCGAATCGACTGAGCCTGACGAGGAGTTCGTGGGCTGGGAAGAGCGCGACGTGCTCCTTGCGCGACTCTTGGAGCTCCGCACGTACGCCGCGCTGTCCGACTCCTTTGTCTCCCTGTTTGAACGAGCGGCTCGGTCATACCCACGCCTTCGAGGTATCGACGAGGGTTTTGTCGTGCAACCTCCAGATCTTCTCGCTGGGGTGACACCGGCGATGCTGGCGCAGGCGTACTTGCGTGGTGTCGAAGAGAAGCCCGTTCCCGTAGTTCGCCTCAACCACGTCACGGTAGACGCCGTCACCGTCGCTGAAACGGTGGTTCAGCTGGCCCAGCGCCTTCCCACCATGGGGACCTTGTCGTTCCGCGACCTCACGGCGGGCCTTGAAACGCGCATTGAGATCATTGTGCACTTCCTTGCGCTTCTTGAACTCTGCAAGCTCGGTCACCTGGAGTTGGGTCAGGGCGCAACCTTCGGTGACGTGGACATTACGTGGATTACCGACGCAAACGGACTGGATCTAGGAAGGGTGGACAGTTATGAGGGATGAGAATTCACTCGAACAGAAGCTAGAAGCAATGCTCACGGTCGCCATCGAACCGATTTCGGCAGAAGAGCTCGCCGATGTTGCCGAGACCGATGCCGCTACGGTGCAGGAGACGCTCCGGGCACTCCGCGCGCAACTGCGCGAAGAGCGTCGTGGTTTTGAGCTTGCCGAATTGGCCAGTGGGTGGATCTTGCAATCGTCACCTGACGTGGCTGAATGGGTGAGCAAGTTCGCAAACCGTGACGTGTCGCACCGATTGAGTTCGGCTGCGTTGGAAACACTGGCCATCATTGCCTACCGACAGCCAATTTCGCGCGCCCAAATTACGGCGCTGCGTGGCGTCAACGTCGACGGTGTTGCTCGACTCCTCGAGCAGCGCGGTTACATCGAGGAGAAGGGGCGCGCCTCGGGTCCTGGCCAGCCCATCCTCTACGGCACGTCGGAAACATTCCTCGATCGACTGGGCTTGGCGTCACTCGATGAACTGCCACCCATTGAAAACTTCATGGAGCCCGTCGACACCGCCATTGCGCTGGCCGCAGAGCTCGCCGGGTCACTCGACGTCGCCGACGCAACTGACGCTTCGTAGATGGAAGACACCACCGGCGAGCGGCTACAAAAGGTGCTGGCACAGGCCGGCTACGGCTCTCGCCGCACGTGCGAAATTCTGATTTCCGAGGGTCGCGTGACTATTGATGGTCGACGCGCGGAACTAGGAAATCGAGTCGACCCGGTCGTCAACGTGGTCTGCGTAGATGGCCGGCTCGTCGCCATCGATCCCGCCAAGGTGTACTACCTAGTGAATAAGCCAACGGGCGTTGTGACGACTGCGTTCGACCCCCAAGGTCGGCCAACAATCTTGGAGCTCGTGCCAGATGACGCACGGGTGTTTCCCGTAGGGCGCCTCGATATGGACACCGAAGGACTAATCCTCGTGACCAACGATGGGCGACTGGCTCATCTCTTGACGCACCCGTCCTCGGGCGTTGAGAAGGAGTATCTCGTGATGGTCGAGGGCGACCCCTCCGCCCACGCGCTACGGACGTTGCGTGAGGGCGTTGAACTGGAAGACGGGGTGACTTCGCCAGCCCAAGTGGCGCGCGTCAGCGAAGGTCTCATCAAGATTGTCATCCACGAGGGGCGTAATCGGCAGGTCCGCCGGATGTGTGACGCCGTTGGTCATCACGTGCTTCGGCTCGTTCGAACACGTATTGGACCTCTGACCGATACGACCCTTCGACCGGGCGAATACCGAGAGCTGGCCCACGCCGAGGTGCGAAAACTGATGGAGTCGGTTGGTGTCACCCCCGAAATCGCATCTACGATGCCATCATGACTTTTTCAACGGTTCGGGCCATACGCGGTGCAATCACTGTCGATGAGAACTCGGTGCCGGCGATTAGCGACGCCACCGTTGAAGTGCTCACTGCGATGCTCGCCAGAAACGGCGTGCACACCGATGACGTCATTAGCGTCTTCTTCACGAGCACGGCAGATTTGACCGCGACGTTTCCGGCCACGGCGGCTCGAGACGCCGGGTTTGCCGACGTTCCCCTGATGTGTGCGTCAGAGATTCCCGTGCCCGACAGCATGGCAATGACCATTCGCGTAATGATGCACGTGTCGACCGACAAGGCACGCTCCGACATCCGGCACGCGTACCTCCGAGATGCGGCATCATTACGGAGCGACCTTGACTAACCGCAGTGCGCACATTGTCGGACTCGGGCTGATTGGCTCGTCCGTCGCACTTGCGCTCCGCCATGCCGGTTGGGCGGTGACGGGATTTGATGCCGACCCGGCCGTTGTTGCCGAAGCGCTATCGCTCGCAGTCATTGACAGCACCGAACTTGATGAACGAGTGTCTCTGGTCGTCGTTGCCACGCCAGCCGGGGCTGTTCCGGAGGTTGTGGCATCGGTGCTTCCACTGGTTGGTGGCGACACAATCGTGACAGACGTGGCGGGCGTCAAACGAGAAATTGTTGGGGCGATTAGTGATCCGCGGTTTCTTGGTGGGCACCCGATGGCGGGGTCTGAGCTTCGCGGTATCAAAGGTGCTCGCGCGGACCTATTCCAAGGGTGCACTTGGATTCTTACCCCAACTGACAGCACGGACGCCGATCGCTACGCCCGTCTGCACGGGTGGCTCCGCGAACTGTCGGCTTCCGTGATTGCGGTGTCGGCACTCGACCATGACCGACTTGTTGCGATCGCCAGTCATGTTCCCCACGTGTTGGCCGGCGCACTGATGAACCACGCAGCCGAGGCCGCTAAGGAAGATGCCGTTCTGCTCCAGTTGGCCGCCGGTGGTTTTCGCGACATGACTCGAATTGCGGCTGGTGACCCCACAATCTGGCCGGACATTCTGTTTCAAAACAAGGTCGCGATTATTGATTCTCTCGACGATATGGAGTCGAGAATTGACCGATTGCGACATGCCCTGCTGAGCAACGACACATCGGCCGTCATGGCCTCGCTCACCGCCGCATCACTGGCGAGGCGTCAGCTCCCGGGACGCAGTCTTGCGAGTGAGGCGCTCGTCCAGCTCCGCATTCCCATGCCGGACCGTCCTGGCGTCTTGGCGGCAATCACCATGGTCGCATCGGAACAGGGCATCAATATCTACGACATCGAAATTGCCCACGGCATCGAAGGGTCAGCAGGAACCTTGCTCCTCACGGTCGATCGGAATCAGGCCGATGAACTCATCGGCGCATTGGCGAACAACGGATTTCTTGCAGCGAGGACGCAATGACGACAATTGACGTTCAATCAGGCTCATCGTTCCGCGGTGATATTCGCGTACCCGGCGACAAGAGCGCCTCGCATCGCGCCCTCATTCTGAGTGCGCTCGCAGCGGGGGAGAGCACCATTGAGGGGCTCTCCACCGGACATGATGTTCAGGGTACGGGCGCGATCGTTGAAGCGCTCGGTGCCACCGTTGAACTGTCGGGAACCTCGGGTCGCGTGGTCGGGCCCGACGATGGCTTACGAGCGGTCGAAACGCCCTTGTCGTGTGGAAACTCTGGGACAACTATTCGACTCATGAGTGGCGTCGTGGCGCCAGTCGATGGCCTCCACGTGTTCACCGGTGACCCGTCACTCTCGCGTCGGCCGATGGATCGAGTGGCCATCCCACTGCGTTTGATGGGGGCATCGATCAGCGGTCACGGTGACCGTGAAACACCACCGCTGGCGATCACGGGTCGTCCACTCCACGGCATCTCCTACACACTGCCCGTGCCAAGCGCACAGGTGAAATCAGCACTACTGCTGGCGGGCCTGTCGGCGACGGGGTCGACCGAAGTCATTGAACTGAAGAAGACTCGAACGGCCACAGAAGACATGCTGCGTCTTGCCGGATTAAGAGTTGAGAGCGTTGACCACGACAGTGGTCGGCGAATAACTCTCCAGCCAGGCCGACCACGGGCGCGAGCCTGGACCGTACCGGGGGACCCTTCGCAGGCGGCTTTCTTCATAACCCTGGGAGCCATTGGGCAAGACTGCGCCGTTCGAGTCTTTGACGTAGAAACCTCACCGGAACGCATTGGATTCCTTCCGGTGCTTCGCCGAATGGGCGCCGACATCAGCGGAGACCTCACCACCGGCATTGCCACCTTGGAGGCGCGCAGCTCGGCGTTGATCGCGACCGAAATTCACTCCGAGGAGATACCCTCCGTCGACGAGGCTCCCATATTGGCTATCGCTGCCGCGGCCGCTGAAGGAATTTCGGTCTTTCGAGACATGGGTGAGTTGCGCCTCAAGGAATCGGATCGGTTCGAAGGCTGCCTGATGCTGGCGCGGGCCGTGGGGGCCAAAGCGTGGGCTGAGGGTGATGACTTCTTTATCGAAGGACTCGGCTCTGCAGCGAATTTTCACCCATTCTCAATTGATGCGAATCTTGACCACCGCATCGTCATGTCGGCGGCAGTGGCGGGTGCGGCCGGTTCCGGAGCCTCCATTGCCGGAGCGGATACCGTTGCGTCGTCGTACCCCGACTTCTTTGAGCACCTGGAGTCGCTCCAATGACCGATCAAATTATTGGTATTGATGGACCTGCTGGATCAGGGAAGTCGACGGTCGCGCGCGCTGTCGCCGAGAGGCTCGGTTGGACCTACCTTGACACCGGCGCAATGTACCGGGCGGTCACCGTCTTAGCAATGCGCGCCGGCGTTGATCTGGCCGACGAGACTGCGGTATTGGCTCTCGCGGCGACTGCAGATATTGCATTGCGCCCAGTGGTTCTCCTCAACGGCGAAGACGTCTCCGTGGCGCTTCGCACACCCGAAACGAATGAGGGTGTGAGCATTGTGGCGTCGCTGCCATTAGTTCGAGCCGCGATGGTGGAACGACAGCGGGCCATGGCCGCCGCTGAATCGCACGGGGTCGTTGTGGAGGGTCGCGACATAACCACTGTCGTCTTCCCCGAAGCGCCTACCAAGATTTTTCTAACGGCGTCGCTCGAAGAGCGCGCCAAGCGACGCGGTGACGAAACCAGTGCGTCCATCGCTCGACGGGATCAAGCCGATGAGTCTCGAGAGGCTTCGCCGTTGCGTCAAGCGGCTGACGCCCATGTCATTGACACCACTGGACTGACCATCACTGAGGTGGTCAAGGAGATTGTGCGATGCCACACGAACACCAGCTCCAACTGAATCCTAAGAAGTCGTTTTTCTACCACGTCGTTGCGGGAGTTATCCGGACTGTTGCGTGGTTGGTGTTTCGACCAACCGTCGAGGGACAATCAAATATTCCTCTCAATGGGCCAGTGCTCGTCGCACCGACGCATCGAAGTAATTTGGACTTCGCCTTTTCACTGTTCATCTCGCCTCGCAAAGTGTTTTTCATGGCGAAGGAGTCCCTGTTCCGCGTACCAGTCCTGGGCGGCGCCTTGATCGCTCTTGGCGCCTTTCCAGTCACTCGCGGTGCGGCGGACCGCGAAGCGATGCGTGCCGCTGAAGAGGTGCTGCGCGCGGGTCACGCTCTTATTCTCTTCCCCGAAGGTACGCGCAAGTATGGTCCGATCATCGAGGACTTGCACGACGGCGCAATGTTCATCGCCGCACGGACGCAGGCGTCGGTGGTTCCGGTGGGCATCGCCGGAACGGGTGGAAGGATTCCCGGTCACCGCTTGTCAAAGGTCAATATCGTCGTCGGCGAGCCACTCGCGCCCGCGTCAAACGAAGGTCGCGTGTCTCGCAGCGCGGTCGCCGCAAAGACTCAGGAATTACAGGCGTCGCTCCAGGCGGCCTACAGGCAAAGCTTGGAAAACTAGGCCGTACGGCGCAGCTTGCGAGCGCGGGCGTAGGTGCCGAACACCACGCGGGCGTAGCGGAAGCCGAAGAGCCAGTTCTTGCCCTTCTTCGTCGTACCCGACGCACGAGGGTGCCAGACAGTGGGGACGTCAACGGCGCGGTAGCCGAGCTTCATGCAAACAATAAGGAGCTCGGCGGTCTGGTACTGGTCCTGGATCAGGTGGTCCACGGCCTGCGCCAACATGGACACGCGCAGACCTCGGTAACCGGTCGAGGTGTCAGTCAGCTTCGTTCCGCACATGCGGTTCACGATGAACGAGAAAGTGCGCACACCCAGCTTGCGGGTGGCGTCGGAGGTCTTGTCTTCACCCAAAACGCGGCTTGTGAGCACGAAGTCCGCAGTGTTGTTGGCGAGAGGCGCGAGAATATTGGGGAGTTCGGCCGGGTCGTTCTGACCGTCGGCATCCAAGGTGAGGCAGTACTTCACGCCGTTTGCGGCGCAGTAGCGGTAGGTGACCTGCAAGGCAACGCCGTGTCCCAGGTTCACTGGGAACTCGAAGACCTTCACGCCGGGGTAGCGACGGGCGACCTCGGCAGTGTTGTCGTCACCACCATCGACCACGACGAATACGGTGTAGGGCTTGCCATCAATGTCGGCGGGCATCTTTTCGAGCACCGCACCGATGTTGGCTTCTTCTTCGTAGGCGCAGAGCGAGACGAGAATCTCTTCAGGCTGGAATCCGGGGTAATCGCGGTCGAAGCGCTCCTGCGCTTGGGCGATGGCGTACTGTCGCAAGCGTTTGTTGCGCTTCTTTTCCAGGTCAACGTGAGACATTCTGTTCCTTAGTAGTTTCGAGCCGACCCGAGTATCGACGCGCTTGTAGTTCTGATGGAGCGAAATCCGTCCGTTTCCGCATCCCACTAATGGGAAGCGAGCCCGTTCGCACCTGCAAATCCTAGCAACGGGGCGTCCGTTGCCGTGGTTATGAGACCGATCGGGCGAGAACCTGTGCAGCGGTGAATTCCCGGTCGCTGTGAGCATCAAATTGACTGGCGGCAGGGGCGCCGAGGGCAACGTCGAGCACGAGGCCCACCAGTCGTAGGAGTTCGCGGAGTTCTGGCGGTGGTGGGAAGTACTCGTCCTCAACAACCTGTTGAGCTTCGACCACGCCATCACGGGGATTGAGCCGGGTGATTACTTCGAGCACGAGTGACTCTGGGGCGGACGCGCCCGCGGTGACGGCGACGACGCCACTCAGATCATCAGGGAGCTCGTCAACTCCGTTGATGCGGTAGACGCGCTGGCAGCCAGCGCTCTCGGCAACCTTGGTCAACGCCACCGTGTTCGATGAATTGGCCGAACCGATAACGACAACGGCGTCAGCCTCGGCGGCGATGGCACGCAGTGCACCTTGGCGATTCGTGGTGGCGAAACACAGGTCCGATCGGTTGGGCATCCAGATGTCGGGGAAGACAGCGGTGGCGTGCTCACGCAGCCCCTGCCACTCGTCCATGCTGAGGGTCGTCTGGGAGAGAAGAGCAAAGGGACCCTCCGCTCCAGCGAGGTCATCGATGTCCTGCTCAGTCTGAATGAGGCGAACAGCGTCGGGAGCAACGGCCATTGTGCCAACGGCTTCTTCGTGCCCCTCGTGGCCGACGTAGAGGACGGTGTAGCCCTTCTTCGCGCGAACCTTCATCTCGTGATGAACTTTGGTAACCAGCGGGCAGACGGCATCCACAACAGTGCCACCGCTTTCTTGGGCGGCCGCAATGACCGATGGGGGAGAGCCGTGGGCACTCAGCATCACCGGCGAGCCTGGTGGCACGTCAGCGACATCATCGACGAAGATGACGCCGAGTGATCGGAAGTGGTTGACCACGAACTGGTTGTGGACAATCTCGTGGTAGCAGTACACCGGAGCATCAAAGACCCGGGTCATCCAGTCCAGCGCCTTAATGGCCTTTTCGACCCCGGCACAGAAGCCCCGCGGGGCGGCAATTACAACACGCTGAACACTCACGACTTCAGCCTAGTTTCCCTTGGTTTTGGATTCGCCCCTAGGCTGGAGGTGTGTCCGGCGCTCGCATTTCCGCCATTTCCGAGAACTCCCCAGCGTCCTTCGCCGACGTCGCCGTCGGTGACGCCCTTATTTCGATCAATGGCGTAGAGCCGACCGACATCATCGAGTACCAGCAAATGATTGATGGCGATGAAGTCACGCTCGTGCTGCAGCGAGACGGCGAGGCTCTCAAGCGCAAGGTGCGTATCACCAAGGAGCCAGGGCAACCGCTGGGCTTGTCTATAGATTCGGCCGTCTTTGACCGAATTCGCACCTGTGACAATCACTGCACGTTCTGCTTTATCTACCAATTGCCGAAGGGGCTGCGCCGGTCCCTCTACGTCAAAGACGACGACTTCCGTCTGTCATTCCTCTACGGCAACTACACCACGTTGACTCGTTTCACCGAATTCGACCTGGAACGGGTGATTGACGAAAACCTGTCGCCCCTCTACGTATCAATCCACACCACAAACCCCGAGCTGCGATCTGACATGCTGCGTAACCCGCGCGGGGCCACGAGCCTCCGGTGGTTGCGAGAACTACTGAAGGCCGGTATCGAGGTCCACGCCCAAGTGGTGGTGTGCCCCGAGGTCAACGACGGTGCGGAACTGAAGCGGACCCTCGAGGATGTCATCACTTTGTACCCCGAACTGACCTCGGTTGCACTCGTGCCAATTGGCATCTCCGATTTCTCCAATGAATCAACGATGCGCTCCCACACGGCCGAAGAAGCAGTCGCCGTTATCGCACTGGCTGACCGCTACCAGCGCCTCTCCTACGACCTCCTTGGGCGCGTCAACGTCTTTGCATCGGACGAGTTCTATCTCGTGGCCGGGGCCACGCCGCCCCCAGCCACCAAGTTCGAGAGTCTGGACCAGGCCGAGAACGGCATCGGCCTGGTGGCGTCGTTCTCGGAAAGCTTTCGGGGCACCTTCGACATGGAGAAGCTGGGCACCGGCTTCTTCCAGTCGGTTGATGGCGCACCAGCCTGGGGATACCGCGCCGAACGAGGTGGATCCACGGGCGCCGCCGTTGGTGGCGACATCGTCATCGTGACCGGAGAGTACGCCGCGCCGATTCTGCGAAACCTCCTCGATGACTCTGGCTATCAGGACGTGGCCATTGTGGCTGTCCAGAACACCTATTTCGGGGGCAATATCAAGGTTGCGGGGCTCCTCACGGGGCACGACCTCACGCGAGTGCTCCAAGACCTGCCAGAATCGAGTACCTGCCTTCTGCCCGACGTCTGTTTGTCGGAGGGGAGATTTCTCGATGGCTTGACGCTCGATGATCTTCCCCGGCCGGTCACCACCGTCCGCACGACGGGTCAAGACCTCCGAGAAGTTCTCGAACGCGCATACGAACAGCGATTGGTTTCACAATGAAAAAGCCCCAAGTAGTTATCGTCGGTCGACCGAACGTCGGCAAAAGTTCCCTCGTTAACCGGCTCGCCGCACGACGCATCGCCGTGGTGGAAGAGCATCGCGGGGTCACGCGCGACCGTAAGTCGGTTGAAGTGGAATGGACGGGTACGACATTCGACATTGTTGACACCGGTGGGTGGCTGGAAGCGGGCGACGAACTGGAATCCAAGGTTTCTAAGCAGGCCGACGCCGCGCTGGCGGAGGCAGACCTCGTCCTGCTCGTCGTGGACGTCACGACAGGCATGGTCGATGAGGACACCCACGCCGCTCGATGGGCGTTGCGGAGTGGTCGTCCTGTGATGCTGGTGGTGAACAAGGTTGACGACACCCTGCACGAGGCCAGTTCGTGGGAGTTCCTCTCACTCGGAGCGGGGGACCCATTCTGCGTGTCGGCTCTGCATGGTCGTGGTGCCGGTGACCTTCTCGACGCCATTGTGGAGCGCATCAGCACTCTTCCGAATGAAGCGCCTGGCGATGACATGACTGAAGACGGCGCGCTGCGCGTGGCGCTGGTGGGACGCCCCAACGTGGGGAAGTCAACACTGTTCAATCAACTCATTGGCGAAGAGCGTTCGGTCGTTCACGACATGCCGGGCACGACCCGGGACGCCATTGACACACTCGTCGAAACTGATCAGGGCCTCATCCGCTTTATCGACACCGCCGGTATGCGCCGTCGGGCCAAGACCGAAGCGGGTTTGGAGACGTACGCCGTGCTCCGAAGCCTCGAAGCACTCGACCGTGCCGACATTGCGATTCTGGTCATCGACGCCACGGTGGGCGCCACCGGACAGGACCAACGACTGGCCGAGCGAATTTCCGCGGCCGGCTGCCCGTCGATCGTCATTTTGAACAAGTGGGAACTCATCCCCACCGAAGAGCGCGACAGTGTGCTCGCCACCGTCGGTGACAAGTTGGCCTTCTTGGGTGACGCCCCAGTTATCAAGACCACGGCCACCTCAGGTAAGGGCGTTCACAAGATTCTGCCGGCCTTGTCAATTGCCGCCGATGACTACGTGAAGCGTGTGCCCACGGGTGCACTGAACCGGGCGATTCGCGACCTCCAGATCAAGCAGCCGGCGCCGACCGGAAAGATTCGTTACGCAGTGCAGGGGGCGAGCGAACCACCGACCTTCACCCTCTTCATTGCTGGTCGACTTCCCACCACCTACCTCCGCTACGTTGAGCGGTCGCTGCGCGAACGATTTGAGCTGGGTTCAACGCCCATCCGGGTCCGCGTTCGCACCGAATAGTGGCGCTCTGGTGCGAGCACTGCGACCGTCCCGTTGAGGGTGTGGTCTGTGAGGTGTGCCACCAGTCGGTGGAGACGCCGGAACGTGAACCACTTCCGTGGAAATGGCGCTTCTTTGTTGTTGCGACGGTCGTCTACGTCGGATACCGCATTTATCAACTCATTCATTGGCTAGCGCACTAGCGGGAGCAGTTGCGAACTCCCTTATGGCGACTAGGCGTTGGTAATCATTCGGACCCGTTCCAGCACCCGTCGGGCGGCGCCCGACAGAACCGACTCGCTCGCCAGGTCGAAGCCCTCGGCCAACGACGTTGCCCTTCCCGCAGCGATCAGAGCCAACGCCGCATTGGCGCAGACCACATCGAACACGGCGTCGACGGTGCCGTTGAGGAATCCCTCGACGACCGCACGGTTGACATCGGTGTCACCGCCGACAATCTCTTGAACATCATGCCGACGTCCGAGTTCAGCACCCGCATCAATGGTTCGGTGCTCCATCCCCTCATTGGTGAGGTCGTAGAGCTGACTGGTCGCACCCAAACTCAGCTCGTCGAGACCATCGTCACCGCGTACGAGCATGGCCCGATCAATGCCACGAGCAAGGAGCACCTCCGACATTTTGGCGATCAGCGGTGCTTGTGCCACGCCGATAACCGCCGTTCGAACCTGTGCTGGATTGGCTAGTGGGCCCAGGACATTGAAGATCGTCCGAAAGCCCAAGCTTCGGCGAATGGGGCCAAGGTGGGCGAGTGAGGCGTGAAAAATTGGGGCGAAGTAGAACCCGAAATTCGACTCCTCAATTGAGCGGCGAACAGTGTCGGCATCAACACCGATATTGACGCCCAATGCCTCGAGGACATCGGCGCTTCCAACCGACGACGTGGCCGACCGGTTGCCGTGCTTCGCTACCGGCACACCAGCACCAGCAACGGCGAACGAGGCCATCGTTGAGATGTTGACGGAGTGGAGTTGGTCGCCACCGGTGCCCACGATGTCGACGCAACCCTCGGGCGCTGACGCCGGCAAGGCCGTCGCCATCATGGCGTCAACGAAACCGGTCATCTCATCAACGGTTTCACCCTTCATCGTGAGTGCCGTCAAGAACGCAGCGATCTGCGCCGGTTCAACGTTGCCGGTCAGGATTCTCGCCAGCCCCGCGTTCGCCTGCTCACGGGACAGGTCTTGGCGCTCAAGGAGGGGTTTGATTACTTCCGCAGCGAAGGTCGATGTCATGGGCGCTCCTGTGCCATTCCTGAGGACGACGCCGTTGTCGACTAATTCTCCCTGAATACTACGATTTATCTATGACGCAGACGTATCTCGACGCCATTGGCGCTTTTCATCGTAAGCGGGCCGCCGCCGACAGCCGACAGTGGCAGGAACGACTCCGGTCCACCTACGACGGCCCCTCGTTTCGCGATGCGCTGCTCAACAACGCCAACGTTTCAGTGATCGCCGAAGTCAAGCGCCGGAGCCCCTCGAAGGGATGGCTCAACGAAGACCTGGACGCCCCGGCACTCGCTGCCCTCTATGAGCGGGCTGGTGCCCGAGCAATTTCAGTGCTGACTGATCAGCCGCACTTTGGCGCTCGTGACGCCGATCTCCCGTCGGTGGCCTCAGCGGTAACGATTCCGCGTCTCCGGAAAGACTTCACCGTCTGCGAGAACGATGTGTTGGACGCGCGCGAGATGGGAGCGTCCGCCGTGCTGCTCATTGCGGCCCTACTGGATGACGACGAGCTCGTGACCTTGTCGTCGCTCGCCGCCGAAATAAATTTGGGCGCCCTTTTTGAGGTGCATGACAAGGATGAGGTGAGTCGTTCATTGGCGGCTGGTGCGATGATCATCGGAGTGAACCAGCGAAACCTCCAAACGTTCGCCGTCGACCCGACGCACGCCGCTCGAGTTGCCGAGGTCATTCCCGACGATGTGGTGCGCGTCGCTGAATCGGGGCTGCGCACCCCAGCGGATGTTCATAACGCTGGTCAATCAGGCTTCGATGCGGTCCTGGTCGGCGAGTCGTTCGTCACGAGCGCGGATCCCTTTGACGACGTTGCAGCGTTTTGTTCGGTGCCCCGTCGTGATTGATTACGGCTTTATCAAAATCTGTGGTGTGACCAATCATGATGACGCTGAGTATGTTGCCGATTGCGGAGCCAGCGCACTGGGGCTTATCTTCGCACCAACGTCAAAGCGAGTTGTCGACCCAGAAACGGCGGCGAAGATTATTCGCACCACGGCAGGACGGGTTCTGAGCGTGGGCGTCTTTCGGTCGCTATCGCCAGCCTCAATTCTCGGGTTGGTTGAACGCTGTTCCCTCACCGCAGTGCAACTGCACGACGCCGCGGACCAATCGCTTCTTCGGTCGCTCCGAGCCAGTGGCGTCACCACAATTATTTCCGCGCAGAACGAATTGGTCACCGCCCATAATGATCCGGCCCTAGCTTTTTACGACGCCCTGCTCCTAGATGGACCCGAGCCGGGAAGTGGCATTGCCCCCTCATTCGCGACCGATGTTTTTGAAGGAACGCGTCTGCCCACGGTGTTGGCCGGAGGACTGACGCCAGCCAACGTCGTTCAGCGAATTGGAGATTTTGGCCCCTGGGGTGTTGACGTCGCCTCGGGCACCGAAGCCTCCTTCGGGGTCAAAGATCACGAAAAAGTCGCTAGTTTCGTTAGACGGGCTCGCGAGGCGTTCGAACCGAAGGGTACACAATGACAGCACTATTCATGGACAAGCCCGGCGACGATGGTCGTTTTGGCGATTTTGGTGGCCGCTTTGTGCCGGAGGCTCTGATGCCTGCGTGCCTCGAACTCGAAGAGGCCTTTAGCGATGCCTGGGCAGACTCAGCGTTCATTGATGAGTTCCGTAGCGTCCTGCGAGAATTTGGTGGGCGCCCCACGCCAATTACGTACCTTGGTCGACTGTCGGAGCGTCTCGGCATTCGCATCTTCGCCAAGCGTGAGGATCTCGCGCACACTGGTTCTCACAAGATCAACAACGTGGTGGGGCAGACACTCCTTACCAAGCGCATGGGCAAAACGCGGGTTATCGCGGAAACCGGCGCTGGCCAGCACGGTGTGGCCACCGCAACCGCAGCTGCTCGCCTGGGTCTCGGGTGCACTGTCTACATGGGTGAAATCGACACCCAGCGCCAGGCGCTGAACGTGTTCCGGATGGAGCTCCTCGGAGCCACCGTGGTGCCCGTTACTTCGGGAAGTCGGACGCTCAAAGACGCCGTGAATGAAGCGATGCGTGAATGGGTCACTTGTGTGACCGACACGCACTACTGCCTCGGCTCGGTAATGGGACCGCACCCATTCCCCTGGATGGTGCGCGAATTCCAGAGCATCATCGGAATCGAATCGGCCGCGCAGATGGTGGAGCGAGGGGAGGGCACTCCCGATTACGTGGTGGCCTGCGTCGGAGGTGGATCAAATGCGGCCGGCATGTTTGCGGGATTTGCAAACTCCACCGCCAAGCTCATTGGCGTCGAGGCGGCCGGAGGTGCCGCGGTCGCCACGGGTAGCCCTGGTGTGCTCCACGGCATGAAGTCGATGCTGATTCAAGACGAGTTCGGTCAGATCGAAGAAGCTCACTCCATATCAGCGGGACTCGACTATCCCGGTATCGGACCAGAGCACGCCCACTTGGCCGCTTCCGGTCGAGCGAATTACGAACCAATTGGCGACAACGACGTTATTCCCGCTCTGCAACTGCTCAGTGAACTCGAAGGCATTATTCCGGCCCTCGAATCGGCACACGCCGTGGCGTGGATCATCCAGGAGGCTGGTCGATCGATTCCCAAGGGGTCGTCGGTTCTGCTCAACATGTCGGGCCGTGGCGACAAGGACGTGGCCCAGGTTCGCGAAATCTTGCTGGGGCAGTCATGAAGTCACTCGAAGTTGCGCTTCGTGGCGTACGCGAACAGGGTCGTAAAGCCCTGGTGCCCTATTTCATGGCTGGGCTTACGGAAGACTGGATTGACCATGTGCAGGCCGCAATCCAGGCGGGTGCCGACGCTGTCGAGATTGGTGTGCCCTTTTCCGATCCCTTGATGGACGGCGTCGTCATTCAAGAAGCAGGACTGGCATCGCTGAATCGGGGAACCTCACTGGCGTCAGTCTGTCAGGAGCTGGCCGGTGTGACACTGGGCGTTCCTCTGGTTGTCATGACCTACTACAACCTCTTTCACCATGAGGGCGAGGCGCGAGCTGCAGGTCGATTGGCCGAAGCCGGCATCCGTGGCGCCATCATTCCTGATCTCACGCTCGAGGAATCGTCCTCGTGGCGCGCCGTCTGTGACAGTGAGGACATCGCAAATATCACCATCGTGGCTCCGTCGTCGCCGCCAGCGCGCGTTGCCCAACTCGCTGGCGCGAGCGAAGGGTTTTGCTACGCCTCGGCTCGTATGGCGGTGACTGGCGCGGCGAGCGATGAGGGGGAAGGACCACGCGTGGTCCGGGCGATTCGCGACATCTCCAACATCCCGACCTACATCGGCATTGGCATCACGAATCCCGAGCAGGCCGCTCACGCCGCACAAGCTGCTGACGGTGTCATCGTCGGATCGACACTCGTGAAGGCAATTTTCGACGGCGCAACCCCTTCGGATACTGAGCGATTGATAGGTACGTTCCGCGCCGCAATCAATTAGTTCATGTGCGGATTTTCACAAACTTGCACTAATTACCAACCGGTAACTTTTCCCTCCCAGAACTAAACAAGTTCTCGGACCAGTGTCGTACTGGTTCGAAGTAATGAAAAGGGGGGACGTAATGTCCGAACACAAGATTGCCGATCCAGGTCCATTGGGCTTGGCGGCATTTGCCATGACCACCTTCTGCCTGAGCTCCGCCAACGCGGGTCTCTGGCACGGAGAGGGCACGGGGGCCGCAGTGGCGCTCGCGCTGTTCTACGGTGGCCTCGTCCAGCTGCTCGCCGGTATGTGGGAGTTTGTTCGCAAGAACACCTTCGGCGCGGTTGCGCTGACCTCGTACGGTGCCTTCTGGCTGGCGTTCTACGCCATCGTCAAGTTCGGCACGGCGATTTCAGCCGGCTCCGTGGGCGTCTTCCTGCTCGGTTGGACCATCTTCACCGCGTACATGTGCGTGGCGTCGATCAAGACGAGCAAGGCCCTCATGGCTGTCTTCATTCTGTTGACGGTGACCTTCATTTGCCTGACTATTGGCAACTGGGGTGCAACGGGCAACGCCCACATGGTGAAGGCTGGTGGCTGGTTCGGTCTCGCGACCGCCGTTGCCGCCTGGTATGCCTCGGCTGCCGGTGTCATCAACGACACCTTCGGCCGTTCGGTGCTGCCAACGAATTAGCTCGATACACCCACGGTCGCCACAATGGTGGCGGCCGTGGGTGTGTTCGGCCTAACTTGAAGTACGGAAGTACCGCTCTTTATCGTTCGGGGGGACGACATGACTGAATCAAAACTTGAAGCGTGGCTCGAAGAGACGCGATCGTTCGCTCCAACGCCAGCTTTCGCCGCGCAGGCCAACGCCAAGCCTGGTATCTACGAAGAGGCCGATGCCGACCCAGATGCGTGGTGGCGTCGCCAAGCAGATCGCCTTACGTGGGACCAGTCTCCCACCAAGACACTGGAGTGGAACCCACCGTTCGCCCAGTGGTTTAGCGACGGCACTCTGAACGCCAGTGTGAATTGCGTCGACCGTCACGTCGCCGCCGGGAACGGGGACAAGGTCGCCTTCCACTGGGTTGCCGACGCACCTGGCGAAACGCGCACCATTACCTACGCTCAGCTCCAGGACATGGTGTGCCAGACCGCCAACGCTCTGACCGAGCTCGGCGTCAAGGCGGGCGACCGCGTTGCCGTCTACATGCCCATGATTCCCGAAGCAGTGGTCGCCATGTTGGCCATCGTCCGTTTGGGTGCGGCCCACTCAGTGATCTTTGGCGGTTTCTCTGCCGACGCCTTGTCGAGTCGCATTTTGGATGCCGACTGCACGTTCGTGGTGACTGCCGACGGTGCCTTCCGTCGTGGTGCCGCGTCACCGTTGAAGCCCGCAGTAGACGAGGCACTAAAGGACTGCCCCAACGTCAAAGCCGTGTTGGTCGTGCAGCGCACGAAGGGCGATGTTGCCTGGACCGAGGGTCGTGACCACTGGTGGCACGACATCGTTGACCGGCAGAGCACGAGCCACACGCCGGAATCATTCCCGGCTGAACAAACGCTGTTCATTATGTACACCTCAGGTACGACGGCGAAGCCCAAGGGTATCTTCCACACCACCGGCGGCTACCTGACCCAGGTGGCGACGAGTTACTACTACGTCTTTGACACCAAGGCGGACACTGATGTTGCGTGGACGGCCGCTGACATTGGCTGGATCACCGGACACAGCTACATCGTCTACGGACCGCTGATCAACGGGGTGACGCAGGTCCTCTACGAGGGTCTGCCGGACTCGGGTGGGAAGGACCGGTGGTGGAAGATCATCGACGAGTACAAGGTCACGATGCTCTACACCGCACCGACCACTATTCGCACCCTGATGAAGTGGGGTAGCGACATTCCTGGTGCGTACGACCTTTCAAGTCTGCGCATTCTGGGTTCAGTGGGTGAGCCAATTAACCCAGAAGCATGGATGTGGTACCGAGAGAATGTGGGGCGCAACAACTGCCCGATTGTCGATACCTGGTGGCAGACCGAAACCGGTGCGCTCATGGTGGCACCATTGCCCGGTATTAGCGCGACCAAGCCGGGGGCAGCGATGCGGGCCTTGCCGGGCATCAGCATCGACGTTGTCGACAACGATGGAAACTCGGTTGGCAACGGTGAGGGTGGATACCTCGTCATCACCAAGCCGTGGCCGTCGATGACCCGTGGCATTTACGGTGACCCCGAACGATTCAAGGAGACCTATTGGAGTCGGTTCTCGGGCATGTACTTCGCCGGAGATGGTGCCAAACGTGACGCTGATGGCGATCTCTGGCTTCTTGGCCGCGTGGATGACGTGATGAACATCTCGGGCCACCGCCTCTCAACGACGGAAGTGGAGCACGCCCTCGTGGGACATCCGTCGGTGGCGGAAGCTGCGGTTGTAGGTGCGAGCGACGAAACAACGGGGCAGGCGATCGTGGCCTTCGTGACATTGAAATTGTCAGCTGACGATGCCGAAAACGACCACGCCACCGTTATTCAGGAGCTCCGCGCACACGTGGCAAAGGTCATCAGCCCCATCGCCAAGCCGCGCCAGATCATTCTGACGCCGGAGCTTCCCAAGACTCGTTCCGGAAAGATCATGCGCCGGTTGCTACGTGACGTTGCGGAAAACCGCACGTTGGGTGACGTGACGACGTTGACAGACCCCACTGTTGTCAACATGATTTCCGGCCTGATGGACACCCACGCCTCAAGCGACGATTAGGGCCTGCCCCCACTTGGGTGTGCCGCCGGTAGCGCTACTTCGTTACCGTGCGCGCACGCTCAAGTGGAGCAATCCAAGGAATAACGACGCCAAGTTCTTCGGCTGCCGTTAAAGGCCATCGCGGATTGCGCATAACCGCTCGTGCCACCATGACGGCATCGGCCTCGTTCGTCGCGACAATCTCGTTGGCTTGCGTTGCTGACGTGATGAGACCGACCGCACTCGTCGCGACGCCCGTCTCCTTCTTGATTGCCGAGGCGAACGGCACCTGGTAGCCAGGCCCCACCGGGATCGGCGCACCCGCGACGTTGCCACCAGTAGAGACATCAATCAAATCGACGCCGACATCACGCAAGTGGGCTGCCAGCACCAAGGAGTCGTCAAGCGTCCATCCACCGTCAGTCCAGTCGGTGGCCGAAATACGTACGAAGAGCGGCACCGAGTCGCTGACTGCCCGCACTGCTGCGGCCACGGCGAGCAGGAATCGCATACGGTTCTCGAGAGATCCGCCGTACTTATCGGTGCGCTGATTACTCAGCGGCGAGAGGAACTGGTGCAGGAGGTACCCGTGCGCCGCGTGGATTTCGAGGACATCGAATCCCGCGTCGATTGCACGCTTCGCCGCGCATACGAAGGATGTGGTCACCGCGCCAATGTCTTCGGTCGTCATTTCTCGAGGTTCTGGGTAGCCGGTAAAGGCGATGGGGGAGGGGGCAATCGTGGTCCAGCCTCCGTCGGATTGGTCGGCGAAGGGGTGATCAGCCCACGGTTGCATGGTCGAGGCCTTGCGTCCCGCGTGCGCGAGCTGAATGCCCATCAGTGTTCCTTGTTGGTGTGCGAAATCGGTGACGCGACGCCACGCCACGACCTGATCGTCATGCCACAAACCGGGACAGGCAATCGAGATTCGCCCCTCCGGCGACACCGCGGTCGCCTCGGCAATAACGAGTCCGGCGCCGCCGGTGGCGAGAGCACCGAGGTGCATCAGGTGCCAGTCACCCACCACACCATCGGTGGCTTGGTATTGACACATCGGGCTCACCCACAGCCGATTCGGGAACGTCAGGTTGCGAATCGTCATTGGGTCAAACAGCTGGCTCATGAACACTCCTGGTCAGGTCGTGCAGCCAGTCTAGAAAGCGGCATCAACAACCAAACAATGGCCGGAACCTAGTATGGAGCAAACGAAAACAACGGAGTTGACGTGCGAATTGCATCCCTACACGGGCGGGCCCACTTGGTACTCGCCGACGGCTTTCTAGACATTGCGGAGGCCTCGGAGGGACGATTTTCCTCCAGCACTCGCGACCTGTGCGCGGTACTGCCGGCGCTTCGTGAGTGGGCCGCGACGCTCCCCGTGGCTCTTGCCAACGAGACAGACCTCGCCGTGCTGGAGAGTGACGAGCGCTTGGCAGCGGTGATTGCCGAGCCTCGCCAGGTCATTGCGGTCGGCCTGAACTACCGCGAGCACGCGCACGAGATGGGCCTCGCGAATCCAACCACCCCCATGATCTTCACAAAGTTTGCGTCCACTATTGCTGGTCAGCATGCCACCATTCCCGTGGTGTCGGAGAAGACGGACTGGGAAGCTGAGTTGGTGGTGGTGATTGGGACAGGTGGTCGCAACATTGCCGAAGCGGACGCCCTCCATGCCGTGGCCGGCTACTGCGTGGGTCAAGACATTTCTGACCGCGAGCTTCAGATGAGCGGATCACCCGCCCAGTTCTCGCTCGGAAAGAGCTGGCGCAACTTCGGACCCATCGGTCCCTGGCTCACCACGCTCGATGAGGTGTCCAATCCATTGGACTTGGCGATTCGTTGTTCAGTCAACGGTGAGACGATGCAGGATTCGCGAACAAGCGACATGGTCTTCAACATCGCCGAAGTTGTTTCCTACGTTTCCCGCGTGCTCGAACTATTCCCTGGTGACATCATCTTCACCGGTTCGCCGCACGGCGTCGGTCAGGGTCAGGTGCCACCGCGGTTCTTGGCTGCTGGTGACGTCCTCGAGACCACTATTGAGGGTCTCGGGACACTGCACAACGTGATGGTGGCGCACTAAGGCAACCACCAAATGGTCGGGCTGGGGAGATTTGAACTCCCGATCTCTCGGCCCCCAGCCGAGCGCTCTAGACCAAACTAAGCCACAGCCCGCGAAGGTCCAATCTTACTCGCAATGAGCGGGGCCGTGCCTCACTAGCCGCCAGCGGCAGCAGTGACAACCTCGATCCGATCAGATCCTGACACTAAAACCTGTTCCCACGTTGAGCGTGGAACGATGGTTCCGTTGACGGCGACAGCGATACCCCGCTGGGGGAGTGATTCGAGTTCGAGAAGTGCTCGAATAGTGAGACCGGCGAGGTCATCGCGGGTAATCCCATTTAGTGTCATCGCGTTACTCGTTCCACAAATGAGACCGCCCACGAAGCGGCGAGCGGCGCCAACGTGACGCCGTGGCGGTAGTGACCATTGGACGACGCCCACCCCTCCGTAGGGTGCTCATCGAAGAAGGGCTGACCCGAAGGCGACACGGGGCGGTGCCCAACCCGGTACTCCTCAACCGACGCTGTCTCGAGGCCTGGCAGCGTGTCGAGCGCATCTCGAAGTAGTCGCTGGAGTTCGCCGACCTCTACGTCGGGTGACACCTTCTCCTCCGCGCTGGCGCCCAAGACGCCATAGCCCTGGTCGCGTCCCACAAAATAGAAGGGGCGCCCACGAACAAAACTCCGCACCATCGGGAGGCCTGACCGATCGAACCCTCGAACTCGCACCGTTGTGCCGCGGATTGGACGGACGGGAGGTGAGGTCACCCCCGACACGGTCGGTGCCGCACCGGTACAAAAGACAACCGCGTCAAATCGTTCGGGCTCGCCGTTGATGCGTAGTTCAGGTCCGTTAGGGGAGTCCGCGCAGGCAGTCACGGCGTAGGGGAGGAACGTTGCTCCGAGGCGTTGCAGGCTGTTGGTCAGTGCATCAACGATTTCGTTCGGATTGACCCACGCTTCACCCGGGATGAACACCCCATCGTGGATGCGGTCGTTGATGCCATGAAAATACTCGGGGTGTTCACCCCGACTCACGGGGACGAGCGTTGCCCGTGTCTCAGTGGCCACTGCGACGAATTGGGACAGGAGGCGACGGTCTCCCGCGTCAAAGGCCACGTGCAAAGTTCCCGTCTCGGCCACCGTTATGGGCGCTTCTCCTGCGGAGATCAACGACTGTCGAAGCGTTTGCCACTGCGCCACGGCCGAGGCTTGGAGTTGGAAGTTCTCGGACTCTCCGGGGGCAAATTCCGACACTGGTGCGAGCATGCCGGCCGCAGCCCACGTAGCGCCACGGCCGACAGCTGGGTCAACAACCGTCACAAGGTGACCCTGACGTCGAAGTGCGAAGGCGGTTGTCAGCCCAATTATTCCTGCGCCGACCACCGCGACTCGAGCCTCATTCACGTCACCAACTGTAGGAGGTCGAGAACTGATTCGTGATTTGGCTATAATTGAAACGGGTCAGCGTTGCCCCGAAAGGTAAACGCGATGACACAGACCCCCCACTCCCTTTACGACCCCGCTTTCGAGCACGACGCCTGCGGCGTTGGTATGGTCGCTGAGCTCTCGGCAGCACCGTCTCACCGAACGGTGGCCGACGCCCTGACGATTCTCGAAAACATGGAGCACCGTGGCGCCACCGGCGCCGATGTCGCGTCGGGCGACGGCGCCGGCATCATGCTCCAAATGCCCGACTCCTTCCTACGAAGCGTGCTCCCAGTGGCGCTGCCTGCCGTCGGTTCATACGGCGTGGCCTTCTGGATGATTCGCCCCGAAGCGCCGGTTGACGTCCGGGACCAACTCGAGCGCCTGTTCAGCGGCGTGGGGCTCTCCACGCTGGCCTGGCGCGAGGTTCCCGTGGACTCCGCCATCCTCGGTCCGACGTCGGCGTCATCGGAGCCACAGTTTGTTCAGCAGGTGCTGGTTGGTGAAAATGGGGCTGAGGGGCTCTCGAGCGCACTGTTCGCTGGCCGCCGCCTGGCAGAGCACCAGCTGCCCGTCTACGCCTCATCGTGCTCACCCTCGGTTCTCATCTACAAGGGAATGCTGTCGTCGCCACAGTTGCGGCAGTACTTTGGCGATCTTCGTGACGATCGGATCGAGGCGGCAATCGCCATCGTGCACAGCCGCTTCTCAACGAACGTGCTGCCTCGTTGGGAGCTCGCACAGCCATTCCGGTACATCGCCCACAACGGTGAGATCAACACCGTGCGGGGGAACCGGAACTGGATGACCGCTCGCGAAACCACGCTGTCGAGCGACAAGTTGCCGGTGCCCGTTGCTGAGCTGACGCCCATCATTACGCCGAACATGTCGGACTCGTGTTCGTTCGACGAGGTCGTTGAGTTGCTGGTGCAGAGCGGTCGTTCCCTGCCGCACGCAGTGCTGATGATGATTCCGGAGGCTTGGGAGAAGTCGACCAGCATGTCGCCGGAGCGACGCGACTTTTACCGCTACCACGCTGCCCTCATGGAACCGTGGGACGGACCGGCTTCGGTGACATTCTCCGATGGCAAGGTCGTGGGAGCCGTGCTGGACCGAAACGGTCTCCGGCCTGCGCGGTACTGGGTGACCAAGGATCGCCGCGTCATCTTCGCGTCGGAAGTGGGTGTCGTTGATATCGACCCCGCCAACATTGAGCGCAAGGGTCGCCTGCAGCCCGGCCGCGTGTTCCTCGTGGACATTGAGCAGGGCCGGGTCATTGATGACACGGAGCTGAAGCACGACCTCGCCACCGCCGCCCCCTACGGGCAGTGGCTTGACGAACACCAACTCTCACTTGATGAACTCGAGCCCCGTCACATGCTCACGCCATCACACGCCAGCGTGCTGCAGCACCAGCGCGCTTTCGGCTACACCGATGAGGACATCCGCCTCATCGTCAAGCCAATGGCCAACGTGGGAGAAGAACCGATTGGCTCTATGGGTTCCGACGCCGCGCTGCCGGTGCTCTCCCACGAGAACCGTCCGCTGTTCGACTACTTCACCCAGTTGTTCGCTCAGGTCACCAACCCGCCGCTGGACGCCATTCGCGAAGAGTTAGTCACCAGTACCCGCGTCACCATCGGTGGCGAGGAGAACCTGCTGACCGAAACACCCGAGCACTGCCACCAGATCGTGTTGTCATCACCGGTGCTCAGTGTTGAAGAGCTCGCCAAGATTCGCTACATCCACGAGGCTCGTAACGACTGGGGATTCCGTACCGATGTCGTTGACCTGTTATTCGACGCGCACGGCCCTGAAACAGCCGGTGAACGGCTCCGCAAGGCCGTTGACGCGCTCTGTGACGAGGTGGTCGCCCACGTTCGTTCGGGTGCATCAATCGTCATTCTTTCGGACCGCAACACCTCCGTCGAACTGGCACCAATCCCGAGTCTGCTCGCCGCCTCCGCGGTGCACCACCGCTTGGTCGATGAACACCTCCGCACATCAGCGGCAATCATCATTGAGGCGGGCGATGTTCGCGAAGTGCACCACGTCGCCCTGCTTCTCGGCTTCGGCGCTTCTGCCGTGTGCCCGTACCTCGCCTACGAAACGATTGATGACCTCGTCGCCACGAAGGAACTGGCCGTCGCTACCGGGATTGAGGGTCGGTACCGCTACGCCAAGTCACTGAGCAAGGGCATCGTCAAGATCATGTCCAAGATGGGTGTCTCAACCGTCGCCAGCTACGTCGGCAGCCAACTGTTCGAAGCGGTGGGTATTGACGACGACATCCTTCGCTCGTATTTCCCCGGATTCAAGTCACGTATTGGTGGCATCACCTTGGAGCACTTGGCGAACTCGGTCCTCAACCTTCACGCCGATGCCTACCTGCGCCCTCAGGCGCAGACGGTCACACTGCGCAACCGAGGTGAGTATCAGTGGCGCCGTGATGGGGAAGTGCACCTCTTCAACCCGCGAACGGTGCAGAAGTTGCAGCACGCCACCCGCGCCAAGCGCTACGACATCTTCAAGGAATACACCTCCCTCATCGACAACCAGGCAGCCTCGAACGTCACGCTTCGGTCCCTGCTGCAGTTGCAGACCGCAGCAACTCCGTTGCCGCTCGACGACGTGGAATCCGTCGCGTCAATCGTGAAGCGATTCTCAACGGGCGCCATGTCCTACGGTTCGATCTCCGAGGAAGCCCACACCACCTTGGCAATTGCCATGAACCGTCTCGGTGCGAAGTCCAATACCGGTGAGGGTGGCGAAGACGAAGATCGTTTCGTGGTTGCTGACCCTCGATTCAACCGTCGCAGTGCCATCAAGCAGGTCGCATCTGGCCGCTTTGGTGTCACCAGCCGCTACTTGGTCAACGCTGATGACATCCAGATCAAGATGGCGCAGGGTGCCAAGCCTGGTGAGGGCGGTCAGCTCCCCGGATCGAAGGTCTATCCATGGGTTGCCAAGACACGGCACTCGACGCCCGGCGTCGGACTTATTTCGCCGCCGCCGCACCACGACATCTATTCAATTGAAGACCTCGCTCAGTTGATTTACGACCTCAAAAATGCGAACGATCAAGCCCGTATCCACGTGAAGTTGGTCTCGGAGCAGGGTGTTGGCACAATCGCCGCTGGCGTCGCCAAGGCGCACGCTGACGTCGTGTTGATCTCAGGTCACGACGGTGGCACCGGTGCGGCGCCACTGACCTCACTCAAGCACGCTGGCACCCCGTGGGAGCTCGGACTCGCCGAGGCACACCAGACACTGGCAATGAACGGTCTCCGCTCACGCGTGGTGGTGCAGGTCGATGGACAGCTCAAGACGGGACGCGACGTCATCATTGCGGCGCTTCTCGGTGCCGAAGAATTCGGTTTCGCCACTGCACCGTTGGTGGTGTCGGGTTGCATCATGATGCGCGTGTGCCAGCTCGACACCTGCCCTGTCGGGATCGCGACGCAGAATCCAGTTCTGCGAGAGCGATTCTCGGGACAGCCCGAATTCGTCGAAAACTTCTTTGAGTTCATCGCCGAAGAAGTTCGTGAGTACCTAGCCCAAATTGGCGCCCGCTCGTTGGACGACATCATTGGTGACACGTCGAAGCTTCGGGCACTCCGTCTTGACGACGAGTCGAACACGTTGAATCTTGACGCACTGCTTGCACACACGGAGCCCAGCCAGCGCCGGAACACCACAACTCAGGACCACGGACTTGGTGAGGCGTTGGACTGGACGTTCCTCGACGGAGCCGTTGCAGCCGCCAAGGAACGTACGGCGTTGACCATTGATCGACCCATCAAGAACGTGAACCGTTCGGTGGGTACTCTGACCGGATCGGCCATCACGAGGGCCCTCGGTGCTGAGACGTTGGATGACAACACCATCACCATCAACCTCACCGGTTCCGCCGGACAGAGCCTCGGTGCATTCATCCCTCGTGGCGTCACCATTCGACTCACCGGTGACGCGAATGACTACGCCGGCAAGGGCTTGAGCGGTGGACGGGTCATCATTCAAAAGGATGCGACGGCCACCTTCGTAAGTGCCGACAACATCATTGCTGGCAACGTCATCGGATACGGCGCTACCAGCGGTGACATTTTCATCTCGGGTGTGGTCGGTGAGCGTTGTGCCGTTCGCAACTCGGGTGCGACCATTGTGGTGGAAGGCACGGGCGACCACGCCTGTGAATACATGACGGGTGGCGTCGTGGCCATTCTTGGCGGCGTCGGACGCAACCTGGCGGCCGGTATGAGTGGTGGCACGCTGTACCTCTACGACCCGGAGAACACGGTGTACGACCACCTGTCGGCCGGTGTCTATGAGATCGACCCACTGGAGTACGAGGATGAGGCGACGCTCAAGGGCATTCTGGAGCGCTTTGTGAGCGAAACCAATTCACAGCGGGCTCGCGACATACTTGACAACTGGCGTACGGCCCGCATGGCGTTCGTACGTATTGAAACATCGGAATATCAGCGCGTTCGTGAGGAGCTGCGACATGGGTAAGCCAACAGGATTCCTCGAGTTTGAACGCAAGGGTCCGTCGTACCGTCCCGTGCCCGTTCGTCTGCGTGACTGGCGTGAGGTGTACGAGCCACAGACTGACGAGGAGATTGCCCAGCAGGGTGCCCGTTGCATGGACTGCGGCATCCCGTTCTGTATGCAGGGCTGCCCGCTCGGGAACCGGATTCCTCACTTCAACGATTTGGTCTACAAGGGCCAGTGGGGAAGTGCATCTCAGCAGCTGTTCGCCACGAACAACTTCCCCGAGTTCACCGGGCGTCTCTGCCCTGCGCCTTGCGAGTCAGCGTGTGTGCTCGGCATTAGTGCTGACCCCGTCACGATCGAACGTTTGGAGTACGAGACCGTCGAACACGCCTTCTCGCTGGGATTGCCCGTCTCATTGCCGTCCCTGCCGGACACGGGCTATCGGGTCGCGGTCGTTGGATCGGGGCCCAGTGGCCTCGCCGCCGCCGCCCAGCTGCGTGTCGCTGGACACGCGGTGACCGTCTTTGAGCGCAATGACCGTATCGGTGGCCTCCTTCGCTACGGCATCCCTGAGTTCAAGATGGAAAAGGCCATCGTTGATCGCCGTCTTCAGGTCATGAGTGACGCGGGCATCACCTTCGAGGTCTCCGTCACGGTTGACGAAGCCAAGTTGGCCGAGTTGCGCAAGACCTTTGACGCCGTGGTGTTGGCCCTTGGATCAACGCGACCTCGCATGATCGCCTCCCCCGGCGCGGAGTTGTCGGGTATCTACCCCGCGATGACGTACCTGGAAGCAGCGACCCGCGCGGTGCACGGCAATCAGCCGAGCACCATCGACGTCTCCGGTGCTGATGTTGTAATCCTCGGCGGCGGTGACACCGGTGCTGACTGCCTCGGCACCGCACACCGTCAGGGTGCCCGTTCCGTCACCCAGATTGAGATCATGGACGAGCCGCCAACTGAGCGTCCCGCTGACCAGCCGTGGCCCACAATGGCCCGCCTCTACAAGGTCACCAGCGCACACGAAGAAGGAGGCGAGCGCGTCTTCAGCACTGAAACACTGGCATTCGTCGGTGAAGATTCGCTGCGTGGTCTCGTTGTTCGCAACAATGCCACTGGCGAGGAATCGGAAATCCCTGCCCAGTTTGTGTTCATTGCGGCCGGTTTCGTTGGCCCCGAGCTTGATGCGCTGGGTCTGAACCGTCCCGAAATTACGACACCACGAGCCACGCTGCAAGTGAACGACCAGTGGAAGGTTGATCTTGCGGATGGGGCGCCGGTCTTTGCGTGCGGCGACGCCGTTCGTGGCCAGAGTCTCATCGTCTGGGCTATTGCCGAAGGTCGGTCGTGTGCCGCCGCGGTTGACCGACACCTCCAGGGAGAAACGCAGCTACCGGCGCCTATTACCCCCTACAGTTTGTCCTGGTAACCCCCACTGGAGTACGAGGATCGCGATGAACTTCCACGACGCTGCCGACGAAATTGCCGCCATTGAGCGGCGCGTGTCAGATGCCATCTATGAAAGCCTGCGCGCGCAGGTGCGAGACGAAGGTGCCGATGAAGCTGCGGCGCTTGAAAAGCGACTCAGCAAGGTTCGTCGGGCCCTGCAAAAGGCTGAAGGCCTGTTACGAGGGACCGAGTCAGATTAAGCGACGAGTTCGTTGATGGCGTCCAGAAACGCCGTTACGAGACCGTAGTGGCGTGGCGGCACGGTGACGCGGACCGTCGTTTCATTCGTCCAGGAGCATTTAAATCCACGGCGCTCGAGGTGCTGCCGCGCGGACGCGTCCACTGGGAACCTCACCTGCACCAGCAGGTCGTCACCGTCAAACGTCACTGAGGCCACGTTTCGGTAGAAATTTTCAACCACCGCGACTGCGCTGGCAGCGTCAGTGCACTCAGCAATCATGCTGAGGCCATCTGATTCGAGGTAGCCAGGGTCCACCAAATTGGCCTCGACGAATGATCGCCACGACGACCAGTACGCACCACCTGGAACATCAACCAGTACCACCGGCACCGGTGATGACTTCTTCGTGATGAGTAGGTTGATGAGTTCGAAGAGCTCGTCCTGGGTGCCGATTCCACCAGGGGCCACAATAAATGCGTGGCTCGATCGGGTCAGTAGTACCTTGCGGGTGAAGAACAGCGTCGTGTCGGCAAGTCGACGTTCGGAGTCGATCGCCGCGGTCAGAGATTCACCAGCGAGGGCGATGTCAACACCAACCGCATTCGCGGGCCCCGACCCGACAGCGGCTGCCGTCATCACCCCACCGCCCGCTCCGGAAATCCCCAGCCAACCTCGTGATGCCAGTTGCGCGGCAATGTCGGTCACCATAGTGCCAAGAGGACCAGCGGGATCAATCCGGGCCGAGCCGAAGAAAGTCACCTTCGGGGCGTTAGGCAGGCTGTCCAGAAATGAAACGCCACTGGCGAGTTCGCGAGCGGCGGTGGTGGCGAGCCGTGACTCAGTCACGAGCTAAGGCGTTGTAGAGCGTCGTTCGCTGCACCAGCGGCCGCCCCAAGGGTGCAACAAGTTCTTCAAGGGTTTGGCTGTCCATACGTTGACCGTGGACGGCGCCGGCGGCCCGAGAAATGTTCTCATCCATCAAGGTGCCACCAACGTCATTCGCACCGGCCATCAAAATCCGACGGGAGCCCTCAATGCCCATCTTCACCCAACTGACCTGAATGTTGTCAATCAACGTGGCGTAGTGCAGTCGGGCCACTGCGTGCATCAACGTTGCTTCACGGAAGGTCGGGCCTTGGCGGCCCTTGCCCTGCAGGTACAGCGGTGTGGCCATGTGGACAAAGGGAAGTGGCACAAACTCGGTAAAGCCACCGGTTCGCTCCTGCAGCTGACGAGTGCGCAGGAGGTGCGTTGCCCAGTGCTCGGGTGATTCGACGGCACCGAACATAATGGTGATGTTGGACCGTAGCCCCACGCTGTGAGCCGCTTCGTGAACGTCCAGCCACTGCTGCGTACTCAATTTGTCGGGGCACAGGACGGCGCGAACATCGTCGTCGAGAATCTCGGCGGCGGTACCAGGCAGAGTTTTGAGGCCCGCATCTCGAAGGCGCGTCAGGTAGGTAACGAGGTCCTGCTCACTGCGCCGGGCACCCTCAAACACTTCCAGGGCGCTAAAGGCGTGAATGTGGATGTCGGGCGAACCCGCACGCACCGCGGCAACAACATCGATGTAGTAATCACCGTCGAACTTCGGGTGAATGCCTCCCTGGAGGCACACCTCTGTCGCCCCTTCATCGGCCGCTTCGCGCACACGATTCGATATTTCGTCAAGAGTCAATAGGTAAGGGTCACCGCGCAGGTTGAGTGACAGTGGCCCCTTCGAAAACGCACAGAACCGGCACTTGAAGGTACACACATTGGTGTAATTGATATTGCGATTGACCACAAAGCTCACGTCATCACCGACGCGCTGGCGCCGCACTTCGTTCGCCAGCTCGATGAGATCTGCTTCATCGGCGCCCCGGGCGCCAAAGAGCGTTACGAGCTCGTCATGGGCAAATGCCTGGCCTGGTTCGTAGGCGCGTAGCAACTGCTGCACCGGTGAGGTGCGAACAGTTGAGGGCAGAGCCGCCGGCGGCGTCATATCGCCACCCGACACCCACGTGTCACGTCGCCCCCGACTCGTCGCGTCGGCGAGACGAAGGACTGCGGGGCGCACCGCGGCATCGAGCCACGGCGAGGTGAGCCCGACAAATTCGGGGTAGACCGTCAGTCGGGGTTCGAGGTGCAGGTTGAACGGCGCTACCGCAGTTGCCAGGGTTTCGACCGCTGGCCAGGCCCGTTCCGGATTTACGTGATCCTTGGTAACGGGGGAGATGCCGCCGAAGTCGTCGATGCCAAAGGCCACGAGGGATGCTGGTTCGTCGCTGAGATTCGGTGGTGCCTGAAGGTGAATGTCACTCGGCAGGAGGAGTCGGGCAACCGCAATGGTCCACCGGAACTCCTCGGGGTCGGCGGCCGGAGACGTGGCCATTTGGGTACCAGGCTTAGGCAAGAAGTTTTGAATGATTACTTCTTGAACATGTCCGTATCGCTCGTGAGAGGCCGCAATTGCCCGAAGGGCCTCTAGGCGATCCTCACGGCTTTCGCCAATGCCCACGAGCAAACCCGTGGTGAAGGGGATTGCGAGGCGCCCAGCGGCTTCTAGGGTGTCCAAACGTCGCTGTGGATCCTTGTCGGGAGCCAACCGGTGGGCCGCGAGCGGGGCCAGTGACTCCAGCATCATGCCCTGTGAGGCGGACACTGAGCGCAGCTGGGCCAGTTCGTGCTCGTAAAGGGCGCCGGCGTTGATGTGGGGGAGAAGTCCCGTACTTTCGAGCACCATCTGAGCAGCGTTGGCCACGTAGTCCACGGTGCTGCGGTACCCGCGAGCAGCCAGCCAACGGGCGGCTTCGTCATAACGCAATTCGGGTCGTTCACCCAGGGTGAAGAGGGCCTCGGTAACGCCTGCTGCCTTGCCAGCCTCAGCGACCGCCATGACGTCGTCGAGAGACATGTAGGGCGATGCCAGCCGGGCGGGGGCCTGGGCGAACGTGCAGTACCCACAGCGGTCACGACACAACTTGGTGAGAGGGATGAAGACTTTGGGTGAGTACGTCAGCACCCAGCCGTGCGTCGCGCGGGCGACGGCGAACGCCTCGTCGGCTAGTTCACTCGCACGCGCCTGGAGCAGTGTTTTGTCAGTCATCGCACCGCACCTTTCATCAGTACCTTATGAGAGAACGGCTCGAGCCTCTGCAATGTCGTCAACCATGATCTGATAGACACGACGCCCAGCGGCTTCCATCGCGCGATAGTCACCGATGGCCTGAGCCATGTGAAGGTCGTGGAACGAGTAGTGACGACCAGCAATGCGCTGGGGCGCCGTCTTGGGACGCTGAATAATCTGCACTCCCACGACGGACGTCGGACCACCCTTGTGGAGCTGGCCCGTGGAGTGCAGGTAGCGAGGACCAAGGTTCGCCGAGGTGGGGCCGTAGATTTCTTCCGTGAAGATGCGAACATCACTCAAGGCGGGGCCAGCAGTGAATGGTGCGTAGGCCTGAATAGTGATGTAGTGAGCATTTTCAAGGTCGCGCTTCATGGCGGCGACATCAAAGGGCACAGTGTCCCACGACACGTCGCCCTGGAGCAGCGCAAAAACTTCCTTCTTCGCCGACTCGACGTTTGGCTGATTAAAGGGGTCAACCCCCAATTCGTAGGCCAGTAAGGCAGCGAGTAGGTGGTAGTACTGCATGTCGCTCGGCGAGTACAGCGCCACGGGGCCGTCAATCAGGGGAATGAAACCGCGGTTGGACTTTCCAGTTGTTTCGGCAACCAGCTGCTCCAGCCACAATGCGCCACCGCTCGAAATCGGGTCGGCACCCAGTGGGAACTCCGCGGCACCATCGACGATGCGTTCCGCCATCTTCGCGGCGTCGTGCACCGCGCGCGCCACCAGATCATCGGAAAGGAAGCACTTGCTGAGCTCGTCGCGCAGGTCTTCGACGCTCCAACCGGCGTACAGCGCCGGAACCAGGCCAAAGGGGGAGAGGGAGGAGAATCGACCACCGGTGTTCGGATCACCGAGAATCACCAACGCTCCGATGGACTCACCCAGCTCCGCCAATGCAGTGCCCGGGTCAGTGATGATGACGAGGTCCGCGGCGTCGAGACCATTGGCCAGCGCGTGGGCCAGCAATGTCTGCGTCTCCACGGTGCCACCGGACTTCGACGACGCAATCACTGTCGCGTTGGAGAAGTCGAGTGAGGCCACCGTGTCGGGGTGCGAGGTGTCAACCACAACCAGCTGGCTGTCCGGTCGCCAGTCGGCGTAGAGGCGCGCCGGTGAGCTTGAGCCACCCATACCCAGCAAGTACGTCCGGGCGTGACGTCGGGGCAAACGAGCCGCCACATCGTCGAGCCACTCACCAAAATAGGTTTCAGGGTGTCGCAGCCAGCCCGTTGCCGTGAGCGCTGTGTCACCTTCGAAGAAGGAAACGTCACCGTCGAGAATCATTTGCACGAGGTCAGTCATTGGAAATTCCATTCAGTTTGGTTGCGACGGTAGCGAGAAGTTCCTCGTAGGCCGTCATGAACGAGGCCACGCCGTCTTCTTCCAGTTTTAAGGTAATCGCGTCAAGGTCGACGTTGCTGGGAAGTTGCCCCAACAAGGCCACTGTTTGAGCACGGACCTCGGAATCAAGCAGAAGCGAGGTGCCAAAGTTGCCGTGATCGAGGGCAGCAGCGAGTGTGGCGTCGGGCATGGTGTTGACTGTTTCGTCAGCGACAATGGAGTCAACGTAGAGCAGGTCGTGGTACGAAGGATCCTTCGTTGAGGTCGATGCCCACAGTGGTCGCTGAACTTGCGCGCCCTTGGCCAGCAAATCCTGAACACGTCCGGAAGCGACGTGACGCAAGTAGAGCTCATAGGCGGCCGCAACCTGGGCGTTGGCAGCGACACCGCGCTGGGCGCTGTCGGCAGGCAGAAGAGCGTCAATGGCCGCGTCAACGCGAGAGACAAAGAAACTTGCGACCGAGGCAATTGCTCGGACATCGTGTCCGTTAGCCACGGCGGCCTCGATACCGGCTGTCCACGCATCGAGAACTTCTTGGTATCGACGAAGCGAGAAGATCAACGTCACGTTTACGTTGATGCCACGTGACAGGACTTCGGTGATCGCCGGCAGACCCTCACGTGTCGCCGGAATCTTGATCATGACATTGGGGCGCGCCACTTCATCAAACAGTCGCTGCGCCGCGGCAATGGTTCCATCGGTGTCGCGGGCCAGTCGAGGGGAGACCTCCAACGACACGTAGCCATCAGCAAAACGACGACGACCAGCGATGAAGTCCTTCATCGAGGCCGCGTAGAGATCGCCCAGGACGTCACAAGCATCACGCACGTCGGCGGCCGCCAGCGTCTCAAACACCACCTCGGGGTCGGAGCTGGGCGAGGAAGCAATCAGTCCGTCGTAGGCACTTGAGGTTGCGAAGGCCTTGGCGAAAATGGCGGGGTTCGAGGTAACGCCACGCGCACCGTCGGCAACCAACTGCGCCAGGGTGCCGTCATTCAGCCAGTCGCGACGGATGTTGTCAATCCAGGCGCTCTGACCAAATTCGTCGTACAGTTCATTCAACTTGCTCATGCGTGCTCCAATGCAGCCTTGACGTGGCGGACAACCGCTTCCGCGGTGATACCGAGGTGTTCAAAAACAAAATTGCCCGGCGCGGACATACCGAACTCGTCGATACCAATCGCTTCGTCGGCGTACTTGTGCCATCCAAGGGTGGCACCCGCTTCGAGTGACACGCTCGGGAGATCCCAGCGGAGCACCGAACTCTGGTAGGCGATGTCTTGGGCGTCGAAGCAGGCCCAGCACGGCAAGGCGACCACTCGAACAGGGATACCAGCCGAAAGCAGTTCGTCGGCCGCCGTCAAGCACACCGACACTTCCGAACCGGTCGCGAGCAGGGTGTAGACGGCATCAGCGTTCTCACGGACGACGTAGCCGCCACGCAAAGCATTCTCGCGTGATGCGCGAGCATCCTCACCACTTAGGACGGGTACGTCCTGTCGGGTGAGCACCAAGGCCGTCGCCGCGGGGTGCTCGTCGCGGAAGAAGTCGCCGACAAACGCCAAGGTTTCGTTGGCGTCCGAAGGGCGCACCACGTGCAACCGGGGCATGGCCCGCAGTGCGGCCAAGTGCTCAATGGGCTGGTGGGTGGGACCGTCTTCGCCAACACCAATGGAGTCGTGGGTGAAGACAAAGAGGGTGCTGGCGTGCGAGAGCGCGGCCATGCGGACAGCGGACCGCATGTAGTCGCTGAACACAAAGAACGTTGATCCGACGGGACGAACACCGCCGTGCAGCGCTTGGCCGACCATGATGGCGCCCATGGCGAACTCGCGAATGCCGTAATAAATCTGACGACCCTGTGGGGCCGACGCGGAGTGAGCAACCTCGTTTGGCAGCAACACTCCGGTGTTGTCGGTCAAGTCCGCAGAGCCCGAGGTTACGCCGGGCGCGGCGGCGCCAAAGACATCCGATGCTCGCTGCATGGCCTTGCGGGTCGCAACCGACGAACCCTCGTCAAACAGGGGAGCGGTAACGCCATCTCGCAACGCACCGTTGGTGTCGTATTGCGCCAGGAACGAGCGGCCACGCTCTCCCGCCGCGGCAAGACGTTCGCGCCACTGCGCGCCATAGGGGATGCTTTCGCGGTAGTTCTCGGCGGCCAACTCGTCGTCGATTACGAAGGCCTCCTGCGGCACACCCAACAGGTCCTTCACTTCGGCGATTGCGGCTGCGTTGAAGGGCGAACCATGAGCCTCACGACGGTCACTCATCGTTGGCGAAGGGAAGCCAATGTGACTGCGCACAATGATCAACGTGGGCTTGGATGTTTCGGCGTGCGCCTCACGGACCGCTCGCTCAAGAGCGTCAAGGTCGTTGGCGGCGTCACCGACGTTGATGACCTGCCAGCCGTACGCGGCAAAACGTGCGGCGGCATCGTCCTTCAGTGCCAGCTCCGTCGGACCGTCAATGGTGATGTGGTTGTCGTCATAAAACACCGTCAAGCGATCGAGACCCAGCGAACCAGCGAGGGATGCGGCCTCGTGACTGATGCCCTCTTCCAAGCAACCATCACCGGCAATGACGTAAGTGTGGTGATCAACGATGTCCTCGCCGAACTGACTGCGCAGAAGACGTTCCGCAATAGCCATACCGACGCCATAGGCAACTCCCTGTCCGAGAGGTCCCGTTGTGACTTCCACCGTCGGCGAGACACCGTTTTCCGGGTGCCCCGGCGTGCGGGAGAACGGCTGACGGAAGGCCATGAGGTCATCACGACTCAGGTCGTATCCGAAGGCGTTGGCGAGACCGTACTGCAGAATCGACGCGTGCCCAACGCTCAAAATGAAGCGGTCACGGTCAGCAAACAGCGGATCGCGAGGGTCGTGCTTCAGCACGCGCGAGTAGAGCATCACTCCGAGTGGCGCCAAAGCCATAGCGGTGCCGCTGTGGCCCGACTTGGCTGCCGCGGGGGCATCCATAGCCAGAGCAACAATTTGACGTATGGAGCGGTCCTCGCGGGGCGTGGCACCGCCGTAAATAGGGCTGGTCATTCCGTACAGCGTAGTAAAGGCCGACTCGGCCACGAAGCCCATCAGGCCGGAATCGAGCGAAATTTGATGGGGTCAGGGCTAAGGTGGGGATATGAAATTGCCCTCCTTCAAGACGCTGTGGCGTGGGGCCACCCTGCAGCGCGACTTCGAGGAGCTTCGAGACGTCTTCGTCCGCTACATCAAGGACGAAACCCTCGGGCCATTTCGCTCAATTGGCCGTTACCTCGCCTTTGGCGCCCTCGGCAGCCTCTTCGTGGGATTTGGCGCCGTCTTGATGTTGCTCGGGGTACTCCGGTACTGCCAATGGCAGTTTCGTTTCCTCGACGGATCTGAATCGTGGCTGCCGTACCTGATCGTTGTTGCAATCGGCATCGCGGCCTTTGCCTTGACCATTGGTCGCATCCGCGCATCCGCGGGGCGACCCCGGCGATCGGCCAAGTAGTGGAACGGTCGCCCGCCCGAGTTGACCTGGAAAAGCGACTTCGCGACCTTATTCCCTCGAACTCGTTCCAACTCGACGACAGCAATCAGCTCGCCACCACCGCTGCGGTGGGGACAGGCGGGGTCGTGGTTGGCTTCATCTGGGGATGGCTTCGCGGGCGTCGGCAGCGTCGTAAGTAGCGAATGAAGCGTCTGCTCGCACTGCTCACCCAACAAGCGGTCCGCCGCGGCCCAGGGGCGCGCCAATGGTACGTCGTCGCGGCCGTTCTAGTCTTGCTACGCGCCATTGTGCGTTTGACCGCACCGCGCGGACGAAAGAACTGAGGAATCCCATGAGCGCAGCGTTACTTCGAGAAGGCGAACGCGTCATGCTTATTGACGCCAAGGACCGCGAGTATCTCATCACGCTGAAGTCCGGCAACACGTTTCACACCCACGCGGGCATTGTCGCTCACGATGACGTCATCGGCGCCCTCGAGGGCTCCCTGATTCGCTCAACGGCAGAGCGCACGTTTTTGGTGTTGCGCCCGACGATGTCGGACGTCGTGCTGAAGATGCCGCGCGGCGCGCAGGTGATCTACCCCAAGGACCTTGGCACCATTTTGATGATGGCCGACATTGGTCCGGGGATGCGTGTCTTGGAGGCCGGCGTCGGATCGGGGGCGCTGTCGATGACACTGCTGCGCGCCGGTGCCCAGATCACGGCGTATGAAATTCGTGAGGACTTCGCGAACCACGCTCGAAAGAACGTGTACGAAATGCTGGGAACTGACGTTCCCTACGACATCCAGATTCGAGACGTCACCCAGGGGATTGAAGAGCGCGACCTCGACCGCATCCTCCTGGACATGCCAGAACCCTCGGCAGTTGTCGCTCACGCTGAGCAGGCCCTCCGCCCCGGAGGCATCTTTTTGGCCTACCTGCCGACTATCAACCAGACACAGCTACTTCGCGAGACGCTTCGACAGCACCAATTTGGCCTCGAGGAGACGGTCGAAATTCTGCGCCGGACATGGCACATTGACGGTCGTTCCGTTCGACCAGACCACCGAATGGTGGGGCACACGGGATTTCTCACTACCGCGCGACGTGTCGTGCGGGGGAGTGGTAATTAGTTCTCGATGAAAATGCACTCACCCGGGCACTCTTCCGAGGCCTCGGTGACTGCGTCTTCGAGTTCGGCGGGCACATCGGCCGCACCGGCAGCGCCACCAGGGTTGTTCTGCGGCACGCCGTCTTGCTTGACGTAGGCGAGGCCGTCATCGAGCAGGGTGAAAACAGCGGGGGCAATTTCCTCGCACAGTCCGTCGCCAGTGCACAGGTCTTGGTCGATCCATACCTTCATAAAAACCTCCGAGGTTCGCTTTAGAGCGAGTTTAGTCGTTGCCCTTGATGAATCATTGACACCAAGACCCTTGGTCGGCGTATCGTGGCGATATGGAAGACGCCCACGACCTGACTGCGGATGCCAATGACGACGTGTTTGCCGTTGCCGACATCACCCAGGCACGACGTCGACTCTCGCTTCTGGAAGACCGACTGGTCGAAACGCGTGAAACGCTGACAGTAACGCAACAGCAGAATCAAAAATTGGCCGCAATGCTGCAGCAGACTCGCGAACACGTCGCCACACTTCGCACCGAAGTAGCGAAGCTGTCGGCGCCTCCGGCGGCGTACGGAACGTTTCTCGGCATGAACGATGATGGCACTGTTGACATCACCGCTCAAGGGCGCAAGATGCGCGTTGCCCTCCACCCAAACATTGATGGTTCGTCACTGGTCAGCGGTGACGAGGTCATCTTGAATGACTCATTCAATATCGTCGCAACGCGTCGAGTCGCTCCACAAGGTGACGTGGTCATCGTCAAAGAGGCACTCGGCGACGGACGCGTCGTGGTCATTGGCCGGGCTGACGAAGAGCAGATCGTCTCGGTCTCTGATCTGCTCGTGGGCACGACGCTGCGGATGGGCGACCACGTGGTGCTCGACACTCGAAGCAATTTGCTTGCCGAACGGTTGGCTCACCGAGAATCCGAAGATCTCATCCTTGAAGAGGTCCCTCATCTCTCGTATGGCGACATTGGCGGGCTCGACGAGCAGATTGAGCAGATTACCGACGCCGTTGAATTGCCCTACCTCCACCAACGTCTCTTCCAGGATTACGAACTGCCCGCTCCCAAGGGCATCCTGCTCTACGGCCCCCCGGGGTGCGGCAAGACACTGATTGCCAAGGCCGTCGCGCACTCATTGTCGCAGAAGGTTGCCGAGCTCACCGGCAACCACAATGTCCGCTCCTATTTCCTTAACATCAAGGGCCCCGAACTTCTCAATAAGTACGTTGGCGAGACCGAACGAAAGTTGCGCCTCGTCTTCCAGCGTGCTCGTGAGAAGGCCGCCGAGGGCGTTCCAGTCATCATCTTCTTCGACGAGATGGATTCGCTCTTCCGCACCCGCGGCACTGGTATTTCGTCTGACATGGAATCCACGGTGGTCCCGCAATTGCTCGCTGAAATTGACGGTGTTGAATCACTCCGCGACGTGATCGTCATTGGTGCGACCAACCGCGAAGACCTCATTGACCCCGCCATCCTGCGTCCCGGTCGGCTCGACGTCAAGATCAAGGTTGAACGCCCCAGCGCCGATGCTGCAGTCGCAATCTTCCAGCGGTACTTCCACACGGGACTGCCCATCGCCGACGACATGATCGTCGACCTTGGCGGTGGCGATATCGACAAGGCGGTGCGAGTGATGATTGAGACGACCGTCGAGCACATGTACCGAAGCGACGATGAGAACCGCTTTCTGGAGGTGACCTACCAAGGTGGGGACAAGGAGATTCTGTATTACAAGGACTTTGCCTCCGGAGCCATGATTGAGAACATCGTGCGACGCGCCAAAAAGCGCGCCGTCAAACGAGCTATCACGGGCGGACAGACGGGCCTTCGCGTTGACGACCTCCTGGCGTCCATTCGCGAGGAGTATCACGAGAACGAGGATCTGCCCAACACGACCAATCCCGACGACTGGGCACGGATATCGGGCAAGAAGGGGGAGCGCATCGTCTTTATTCGCACCCTGGTCAACCGTGAGCGCAGTGACGTCGATGGTGGTCGATCAATCCACACCGTCGGCACTGGCCAATACCTGTAGCAATGCCCGTCCCCAAGGTGCTCGGCATCGAAACCGAATATGGCGTGGCCGGGGGACCCGATGGTGACCCCATTACGGCATCGGCGCTCATCGTCAACGCCTACGCCCAGCAGGGCCGCACGCGGCTCACGTGGGACTTCACCCACGAATCACCGGGAAATGACGCTCGCGGCGGTGCCAACCCGTTCGCACTCGCCCCAGCCATCGAAACCGAGCTAGCCAACACTGTCCTGACCAATGGGGCGCGTCTGTACGTCGACCACGCGCATCCCGAATACTCTTCTCCCGAGGTGCGCACCCCGCTCGATGCGCTTCTCTACGACCTTGCCGGTGAAGAGGTGATGCGGCGCGCCCTCGTGGCCGTGAACGAAACGCTGCCACCCGAACTGCACATTCGGCTCTACAAGAACAATTCTGACGGCAAAGGCAACTCCTACGGCACCCATGAGAACTATCTCGTTGATCGCTCCGTACCGTTCGATGACCTCGTTCGTGGTCTCCTGCCACATTTCATCTCGCGCCAGATCATCGTTGGCGCCGGCAAGGTGGGCGCCGAGACCGAAACCGCTCGCGGATACGGCACCACCTTTCAGGTCAGCGCTCGCGCCGAATTCTTCGAAGAGGTGGTTGGCCTCGAGACCACGCTGAAGCGACCAATTATCAACACACGCGACGAACCGCATGCTGATGCCACTCGGTTTCGCCGGCTCCACGTGATCAACGGCGACGCTTCAATGAGTCAAACCGCAACGTGGCTCAAGGTGGGCGTCACGTCGCTACTTCTTGCGTATATCGAAACCTGCGGGATATCCGTGTTGCCTCCACCACCGGACCGACCGGTGAGTGCCTTTCGGGCCTTCGCTCGCGATCTATCGCTGACCGTGGGTGTAGACGCCGCAGGTTCGTCGTGGACTGCACTGGCATACCAAGAGCGCCTTCACGACATTCTCGCTAGGTTTGCCGCCGAACACGACACGTCCGATGTCGGACCCGACGATCAAGTGCAGTCCATCCTCACCTCCTGGCGGTCGATCATGGACGGCCTTCACCAGGACCGGGACCGCCTCGCAGACCGCGTTGACTGGATTGCCAAACTGCGACTCGTCGAGGGCTACCGGGAGCGGCACCAGCTCGCGTTTGGCGACGCACGTCTGAAGCTGATTGATCTCCAATACCACGACATACGAAAAGAGAAGAGTCTGGCTGCCCGCGCGGGCTTACGGACGCTTGTCGCACTCGACGAGATTGCGGCAGCTGTTCACGAACCGCCCCATGACACCAGAGCCTTTTTCCGTGGCAGTTGCGTTTCCAAATTTCCTAATGAACTCGTCAATGCAAACTGGGATTCTCTGGTGTTTGACACGGGAAGCGGGCCTCTCCAACGCCTAGAAATGCCTCATCCGCTGCGGGGAACTGAGGCGCTCGTTGGGGCAGCCTTAGCCAAGGCACAGACGGCCGCTGACTTACTTGTTGCACTGACCGACTAGAAAAGAAACATGAGCGAACAAGAACGAGTACAAAAGTCAGCGACCAACCGGTCGGCGGAACAGACCAGCGAGCCCACGACGGCCGCGAGCCACGACGACCTCACGGCGGCCCTCGACGACATCCTCAACGACATTGACTCCGTGCTGGAGGCCAACGCCGAAGAATTCGTCCGTGGCTACGTCCAAAAGGGCGGGGAGTGACGATGGGGCTGCCGCTGTTTCCACCCACCTCGGACCCCGGCCCTTCATTTCTCGCCTTCGCTCGAGCTCACGGCCTCATCACCGAGACCACCGACCACAGCGAACTGAGCGCGCACGCAACCACCGTCGTAGCCCTTCGCTACAACGGTGGCGTTGTCATGGTCGGCGACCGCCAGGCCACTGGGTACTACATCGCCAGTCGCGATGTTCGCAAAATCGAGGCGGCCGACCACTACACGGGCATCGCCATTTCCGGATCGGCCGCGCGGGGCCTCGAATTTATTCGCATCGCGCAACTCTCCTTTGAGCACTACGAAAAAATGACCGATGCTTCACTGAGCCTCGAGGGCAAGGCCAACTACCTTTCACCGCTCATTCAGAACAACAACCTTCGCACCCCTTTTACAGTGGTGCCGTTGCTGGCGGGCTTCGACCTCAGCCGCAAAATTGGCCGCGTTTTTGAATACGACGGGGCCGGCGGCTGCTACGAGCGCAGCGATTTCGCAGTCATCGGCTCGGGATCGCCCTTCGCCGAGAGCACATTGCGTTTAGGTTTCCGGGCTGACATGAGTCGTGAAGACGCACTCCAGTTGGCCGCGCTCGCCATCTACGAAGCGGGTGACAACGACCCGAGCACCGGTGGCCCCGACTTCGTTCGGAATCTGTATCCCATGATGGTCTGCATCGACGACAACGGGTTTGCTGAACTCGACGAGGCCTACGTTGAGCAGACCTTCCGAACAATCAGTGATCGACGCACCCAATCACGTGGCATCGCGGGAGGAACACTTCGATGAGCAACTTCATGTACGTCGCCCCCGAACAGATGATGAAGGACCGGGCGGAATTTGCCCAGAAGGGCATCGCCCGTGGCCGCTCGTTGATCGCTGCCATGTACGACACCGGAGTTGTCATCGTGGCCGAAAACCCCTCGGCCTCGCTCTACAAGGTGTCCGAGATCTACGACCGCATTGCTTTTGCGGGAGTGGGGAAGTACAACGAGTTTGATCGACTCCGTGAAGCCGGTATCCGCTGGGCGGACAGCACAGGTTTCACCTACTCCCGTGATGATGTTGACGCGCGCGCCCTCGCCAACTACTACGCGCAGTACCTTGGTGACACGTTCACCGAGGGTCCGAAGCCCTTGGAGGTTGAGCTGCTTGTTGTGCAGTTGGGCTCATCACTGCGCCCGACCAAGATTTACCGTGTCGCCTACGAAGGCACTATTGCTGATGAGCCCCGTTTCGCGGTCCTGGGCGGCGACGCTGAAACGATCCGCCACCGCTTTCAGGCCACCGAAGATACAGCCAACAACCTCAGTACGACACTGAGACTCGCGGTTGCGGCAATCGCCGGACCCGAACGAGAAATCCCTACCGCCGACCTTGAGGTCGGCATCTTGGAAGATCGTGGGCACCGTCGCACCTTCAAGCGGCTCACCGATGACGAGGTCAATGCCCTTCGGTCATAGGGCGGCCCATGCTTCGTCGCATCTACGGCATTGAGACCGAATTCGGTATTACCTTTTCCCATGAGGGACAGCGACGCCTAACCCCGGATGAGGTATCGCGCGTCCTCTTTCGCAAGGTCGTTGCCTGGGGGCGGTCATCGAACGTCTTCCTTGAGAACGGCAGTCGGCTGTATCTGGACGTTGGCTCACACCCCGAATACGCCACTGCAGAGTGCGACAGCCTGACTGATCTCGTCGCACAGGACAAGGCCGGAGAATCAATCCTTCGCGAGCTGGTCGCTCACGCCCAGGCACAGATCACCGGCGATGGGGCCCGAGGCGACGTCTTTCTGTTCAAGAACAACACCGACTCCACCGGTAACTCCTACGGCAGCCACGAAAATTTCTGCATCGAACGCATGGATGATTTGAGCCGTCTCGAGCAGGTCTTTATTCCATTCTTGGTGAGTCGCCAGATTTTTGCCGGCGCTGGAAAGATCGTCAAGAGTCCCGTTCAGCCCACACGGTTTGCCATGAGCCAACGAGCTGAACATATGTGGGAGTCCATCTCCTCGGCCACCACCCGGTCTCGTCCCCTCATCAATTCCCGTGACGAACCGCACGCCGACCCCGATCTCTACCGTCGACTCCACGTCATCGTGGGGGATTCAAACATGAACGAATTCGCCACTTTTGTCAAGGTCGGTACCGCCGCGGTGGTGCTGGCCATGATTGAAGACCGCACCACTGTTTTACGAGACTTCACCTTGGTCTCACCCATTGGTGCGTTGCGTTCCATCTCGTACGACCTGTTTAGTGAACGGACCGTCACGCTCCAAAGTGGGCGGAGCATGACGGCGCTGGAGATCCAAGAGGACCTCTGCGAGCGCGCCGAACTCTTCATCCAGACTCGAGACCTTCCGGCTGACCAAGTGCTGGCAGTTCGTTGGTGGCGCGAGCTCATTGAGCAGTATCGAAAGGACCCCCTCCAATTAGGTGACCGTGTTGACTGGGTCGCGAAATATCTCATGATTGAGCGCGAACAACAGCGTTCGCAGTGCGACATCACTGACGCCCGATTGGCCCTGATTGACTTGCTCTATCACGACATCAACTACGAACGGGGCCTCTTTTACCAACTGCAGTCCCGAGGGCTCGTGCGTCGAGTGGTCACCGACCACGCCGTGTCAACCGCGGTCACGTCCGCACCAACGACGACACGCGCGGCCATGCGAGGTGCCTTTATTCGTGAAGCAAAGCGTTGGAACCGGGACTTTTCCGTTGACTGGGTCCACCTCAAGTTGACCGATGACATTCAGCGAACGATCATCCTCAAAGACCCTTTCAAGAGCAATGATGACCGCTTCCAGCGACTCCTCTCTTCATTAGTTCGCGCCGACGCGAGTACAGTTGAAGGGTGACTGAGACGCCCCCAGAGCCAGACCAGGGGAGTGCGCCGCGCCGCCGTTCTCTGGCCGCCTTCCGCAAGGGCCGCGAATGGTTGGTCCTCGTTGTAGTGGCCCTCGTGCTGTCGTTGGTGATTCGCGACTTCGCCTTCCAGACGTTTTTCATCCCCTCCGGTTCCATGGAACCGACTTTGCAGGTCGGTGACCGCATCGTGGTGGACAAACTCTCCGTCCGCTACGGGACCATCAACACTGGTGACGTCATTGTGTTTCACGCCCCTGCCACGGTGGCATCGGTGTGCGGTGATGCCGACTCCGACCTGGTCAAGCGCGTCATCGGTGTCCCCTTCGACACGGTGAGCTCAACGGGCAACACCATTTACATCAACGGGCACCCTTTGGCCGAGAAGTGGTCGCACACCGAGCCCCTGGGCCCCGTGATCAAGACCACCCGCGTGCCCAAAAATGACTACTTTGTCATCGGTGACAACCACTCAGACTCCTGTGATTCGCGCTATTGGGGCTTTGTCCCTCGCCAGAACATCATTGGCAAGGTCTTTGTCCGCCTCTGGCCTCTTCGCCGCATCGGATGGCTGTAGGGCGAGTGATGTAGCCCTCCTAGTATTGGAGCGTGCTTGATTTCAGCCCCATCAAGATCCTGCTGATCGTGGTGGTCACGGTGGTCCTCTTGGGCCCCGACAAGTTGCCCGATGTCGCTCGCACCATCGGCAAAGCCTGGCGATCGGTCAAGCAGTGGCAGGGCAAAATCGAGCAGGAAGTTCGCGGGGCGATTCCTGATTTGCCCGACACCACCAACCTGGCACGATACGCGCGGAGTCCGCTGCACCTCCTAAACGAACTCGCTGACCGCACCGATCCCGTCACCACCGGTAATGAGACACAGGAATCGACACCAGCTGAAGCAACGGCCGCGGCAGTGGCCGAACCGACCGCCCTCACCTTGCGCAAGCCACTGGTAAACCCTCCCGCCGAATGGCAGCAGCCGTCGGGCCCCTTCGACCCGTCGATGAACTAACCATGGGCCGCCTTCGCCAACACGCCAACGCCATGACGCTGGCGGAGCACCTCACCGAGGCGCGCCGTCGCTTTTTGATAAGCGTGGGCGCCGTTGCGGTCCTGGCCACGGCGGCCTTTGCGCTGTACCCACACCTGCTATCAATTCTCCAGGCGCCGTACTGCCACGCCTCGCCTGGACACTGCCAATTTCTTGTCACCAACCCCCTCGATGGGCTGACGCTCCGGTTCAAACTCAGCCTCTACAGTGGCCTCCTCGCCTCATTCCCCGTGTTCCTGTGGCAGTTGTGGCGATTCGTGACGCCTGGGCTGAAGTCGTCCGAACGCAAGTACGCCCTGCCGTTTATTGCGGCGTCTCTCATCTTCTTTGCGGGAGGCGTTGTCGTCGCCTACATCTCGTTCAACCACGCGCTGTCGTGGCTCGAACAAATTGGCGGTCGTCAGTTGATCACCGACTACAACCCGAATCAATACATGACGTTGTTCGTCTTGATGATGTTCGTCTTCGGTTTGATGTTTGAATTTCCCGTGTTGCTCGTGGCGCTCCAACTTGGTCGTGTTGTCACCCCGCGACAACTGTTGGCACGTTGGCGCTACGCCATCATCGTCATCACGATCGTGGCCGCCGCCATCACTCCAAGTAGCGATCCCTTTTCAATGCTGGCACTAGCGATTCCCCTTACCGTCTTCTACTTCCTCGCCATTGGGGTTGGAAAGTTGTGTCGTCGATGAATTATCGCCAGCGATTTATAGACGCCCAAGGCTTTGGGCTCGACCGCTTCCAGCTCGACGCCATCGACGCTTTCGACAGCGGCGTCAATGTCCTGGTTTCAGCACCCACTGGTTCAGGCAAGACACTCATCGCCAACTACGCCATCGGCGAGGTCCTCGAACGAGGGGAGCGGAGCTTCTACACGACACCCCTGAAAGCACTGTCGAACCAGAAGTATTACGAACTTTGCGCACTCTTCGGCGAAGACCGCGTGGGGCTTTTGACGGGTGACACGTCAATCAATCGTGACGCCGCCGTCGTGGTCATGACCACCGAAGTCTTGCGCAACATGCTGCTGACCGACTCGGGCCAACTTCGCACGCTGGGCCTCGTCGTGATGGACGAAGTCCACTACCTCCAGGATCCATTCCGAGGGGGTGTCTGGGAAGAAGTACTCATCCTGACCCCTCCGGCAGTGCGATTCGTGGCACTGTCGGCCACCATTGGCAACGCCGGCTTCGTAGGGGAGTGGTTCAATGAGGTACGTGGCGACACCGCCGTCATTCTTGAAACCAATCGCCCCATCACGCTCCACCAGCACGTCGCGGTTGTCAAGCGCGGCCAGGATCTGCCCGACATTGTTGATCTCCTCGACGGCGAGCGACTGAGTGAGCCCGCCCGCAAAATTGACAACACGATGAAGGCAACCCGTCGATTCCGACCAGGGCCAAAGTGGCACGGCCCCAAATCGTCGGCTCCACCTTCGCCCTATCGACCACCTAAGCGGAGCGAGCTACTGTTGGCGCTGCAGCGCGACAACCTGCTCCCAGTGATCGTCTTTATCTTCTCCCGCGCCGCGTGTGATGACGCGGTGCGGCAGTGCCGTCGTGATGGCCTCCTCTTCACCACACCCGAGCAGCGGGCCCGGATTGAAGCGATCTGCAACGACCGATTGGTTGACTTTCACGACGAGGACTTGCTGGCCCTCGACTACGGCGAGTTCCTTGATTGCTTACGCCGCGGACTGGCGGCACACCACGCCGGCATGGTTCCGGCCTTCCGAGAAATCGTTGAACGTTGTTTCCACGAGAATCTGCTCTCTGCGGTCTTCGCGACCGAGACATTGGCTCTTGGCGTCAACATGCCGGCGCGATCCGTGGCGCTGGAGCGCTTTGCCAAATACTCCGACGCCGGTAAGCGCGTGCTGACCAGTGGGGAATACGCCCAGATGACGGGTCGAGCGGGACGACGCGGACTCGACGACGAGGGGCACGCCATTGTCTGTTTTGCCCCCGAGCTAGCCCTCCACGACATCGGTCGCGTTGCTATCGCTACTCCCTCGGAACTCCACTCATCGTTCCGTCCGACGTACAACTTCACCGCTAATTTGATGAATCACTTTGAGTACGAAACGGCCATTGAGGTGGTGCAGCAGTCGTACGCACAGTTTGAGACCAATCGTCGTCCCGCTGGCTCCAAGCGCTCATTGGCCGATCTCATGCAGGCTCGTCATCGCGTGCTTGAGGAACTCGGATACGCCGAAGGATGGAAACTGACCTCCGACGGGCAGCTCCTCCGTTCGCTGTACCACGAGTGTGACTTGCTCATTGCCGAATGCTTGCAGCTGGGGATCTTTGACGATCTCGAGCCGGCCCAGTTGGCAGGTCTCCTTTCCAGCTTCGTGTTCGAAGCCAAGCGAAGTGCGCGCAGCTCGAAGGCCCCGCAGACCCCGGTTAAGAAGAAAAAGAATCTGCACGACCGCTTGGGGCCTGAACGGCGGATGAACCTGAATGACCGAATGAGCGAGATCTCAGTGATCTCGGCACGACTGCGCGAGGTAGAAGCCCGGCACAAGGTCCATCACGCCAAAGAGCCCGATGGCAAGTTCATTCCAGTTATCGCGGCCTGGGCGAGGGGAGCGTCGCTCTCGACCGTGCTCGACCTCGCTGACGTTGAGGTGGGCACCACGTCACCAGGTGATTTCGTGCGCAATGCCAAGCAAGTCGCAGACCTCTGTGAGCAGGTCGGGCGGCTCAGCACTCTGCCCTCGGTTGCCAGCGCCGCACTCGACGCTCGCGACGCCGTTTTGCGGTCGGTCGTGGCGGGAGCCTCCACAATCCACCAACTTGACTAGTTTGGGCTCTATTGTCTATGGCTCATGCACCCCTACGTCGCTGAACACTTCACTGAAGCCGAACAAGAGGTGCTTCGTCGGTATTTCACGAACCTCGACGGACCAGTTTTTGCCCTGGTAAATCTTCCTGAGGTGGTGAAGGGAGCGCTCTTCGCGCGCTACTCGCGATCCAACAAGAGCCTCCGCCGACTGTTCCTCGACGAATTCGTCGGTGATCTCGACCTTGAGGGCGACGAAACGATTGACGCCACCGTGGGTCTGGACCGCGCGGATGACCTCTACCAGAAGATTTTCTACGAGTACGGTGACGACTCGGTGGCCCAGCTCGGTGGCGTGCACTTGGCCTGTGAGCAGGCCTCCAACGTTTTGACCAAGGTGCTCGAGCGCGGTCGATTGATGAGTTACCTGGAGCAGTCAACGCGGTACCTCGGCTACGACAAGCGCCTCGACAACGGCCACTACCGGTACTACCGCGACTCCAGTGTTCTCGAATCGCGCCTTGGCGCCCGCTACATCGGTGAAATGGACCGAATGTACGACACGTACGCCGAACTCCTGCCACTACTTACTGACTTCATCGCGAAGAAGTTTCCCAAGACTGAGGCCGACACCGACTTCGTCTACCGTCAGGCCATTCGCGCCAAGGCCCTCGACGCCGTGCGCGGACTCTTGCCCGCCTCGGCATTGTCGAACCTCGGCATTTACGCCTCCGGTCAAGCCTACGAATCGCTGCTGCTGCGCATGCGCGCACACCCGTTGCTCGAAGTGCGCGAATACGCCGAACTGATGATCGTTGAGCTTCGCAAGGTTATTCCTTCGTTCCTCAAGCGACTCGACGTCATCGACCGTGGCGTCGCCTGGTCCAACTACCTCCGTGAAACCGAGCAAGACACGCTTGCCGTCGTTGCGGGGCTCGTAGGTGACGTGCGCCCACAGCCAGAGGAATCTGTTCGACTCTCAGCCTTTGACCCCAACGGAGAAGTCAAGATCGCAGCCGCCATTTTGTTCGCCAACTCGTCGTTGTCGCAGCAGGATGCTGACGCACGTGCCGCGCTCTTGACTAGCGAGGAACGCGCGTCACTGATTGCCACCTACACCGGTGATCGCAAGAACCGCCGCCACCGACCCGGTCGAGCCTTCGAAAGCACTGACTACCGCTTCGAGCTCGTCACCGACTATGGCGCATTCCGCGACTTGCAGCGCCACCGTCTCCTCACCATCGAATGGCAGCCGCTCACGGTTGATCTCGGGTACGACGTCCCCGAGATTGTGCGCGAGGCCGGTCTCGCAGAGCGTTACGAAGAATCATTGGCTCGCTCGGCCGAGTTGTTCAACGAGCTGCGAGACGAGTTCCCGCAGGCGGCTCAGTATGCGGTGGCCCTGGCGTTCCGCATCCGTTACGTCATGCAAATGAACGCCCGCGAAGCGATGCACGTCATCGAGCTCCGATCGGGTCCGCAGGGTCACCCGTCGTACCGACGCGTCGCGCACGAGATGATTCGACTGATTCGCGAAGAAGCGGGTCACACGGCAGTCGCCGATGCGATGTCCTACGTTGACTATTCGGACACCGATCTTGAGCGTCTCGAAGCCGAACGCGCCGCAGAGCGCAATCGTAAGAATTTGACGAAATAGAAGAAAATTCGGCCGGAAGTAGTACCTTGTGCCCAAAAGCCACGTACAATGACCGCGCACCAGATAAGGAATTTTATGAGCATGGATGGCGAAAACGACGAAGTCTTCGACGAAGAAGAACTCGCTGAAGGTTTTGACGAAGAATTAGTAGACGACATCGAAGGCGATGACGTTGATGAAATACCCGCCCTTGACGCCGACGAGCCCGATGACGAGGGCGACGACGAAATCGTTGAAGTAGAAGTAGTCGCAGAGGTCGCAGCACCCGTTGACGATGACGACCTCATTGACGATGCCGATGTGGAACTGGCCCTGGACGAAGTGCTGGCTGAGACCATCCGCCGCACCAGCGTGCCCGACGACGATGAGGAAGCGCCCGTCGAGGCAGACCCGCTCGCCGAAGCCATTGAGACCATCCTGCCCAAGCAGGACGACGAGTTCCGATGCAAGTCATGCCGTCTTCTCAAGAAGATGAGCCAGCTGGCGGACCCAGACAAGACTCTCTGCCGCGACTGCGTGTGATGTTCTCCGCTAGCAGCGAGGACTACAGCTTCACGTTTGACGCTCTACCTGCTGATCACCCTTTGGTTGACGCGTGGCACTCAGCGCTGCGCACCCATCGCGGGGGCCCCGCCCTCTTCGACGAAATCACCGGTGGTGCGTCGATTGCGGACTATCTGTCAGACGGTTCGCACCAGAATGAACACATCATCATCCGCAGCAATACTTCGGATATTGGTTTCGCTCTCTTGCGTAACGGTGTTCTTCTGGCATTGTTCGTTACACCGGCCTTGCGCCGCCGCGGCATTGCGTCAGCGTTTATTGTCGCCCTTCGCGCCAGTGGGGTAGAAGTGGTTGATGCTCGGGCCCTGCCAGGTGATCGAGGCACAAAGTCGCTTTTTGAATCGCTTGGCTGGAAGGCCCGACTCCTCACAATGCGCGACGGACCGTTGTCCGAAAAGTAAGAATCCGGGCCTCGCGGCCCGAATTCTTCGTTTCTAGCCTCGGCGGGCAGGGCTCCGGCGAACCGGTGCCTTGGTGGGCGGTGGCGGTGGCGGAACCTTCATACCGAGCAGCTTGGCCAACTCGGGAATGGCGCCAGCGTTCTTGATCGCCAATGCCTTTGCTGCCTCGTCGGCGGGAATGCCGAGCGGCTTGATATTGCGACGAATGCTTGTCTCGACTGCCAGCGTCACCAGCTCCATCCAGACAGCGACGTCCTGCGCGGCGTGCAGCGCTTCGGAGACCATCGAGGTGACCTTTGCGGCAGTCTCGGCGCTGACGCGCGTCGACATGTCCGGTGGGCGAGCGACCAAACGAAGGGCTTCGGCGATGTTCGACGAGGCCACGGCGCCGTCGAGCTTCTCGACCCACTGCGTGCGCAACACGTCAAGCTTCGCGTTGAGCGACGTCTGGAGTTCCTTGAGCTGAGCGCGAGCCTCGTCGTCCAACGTCACCGTCTTGGCCGAGGTCACCACGGCGCGAAGGTCACGGAGGCGAAGCTCCTTACCGGCGCCAAGGGCGCCAGCGGCGCGGTCCTTCCACATGGCGAGATTGGTCTTCGTGAGAAGATCCTCGGCAATGCGCTCAATGGTGGCGGCATCGATGGTGGGGCGACCCTGTTCGGTCGCCTTCTTGTTCTGTTCCGCGACGGCGCTGCGAACCGACGGCATGCCACCACGCAGCAACTGCTCAGCAACAGGCAACTGCTCGGGCGACAAAGTGGCCAAGAAGGCGTTGCGGTGAATCGTGGTCAGCGGGGGAGTAGCGGGGCCGGAGGGACGCTCGGAGCGGCCACCGGGGCGACCGGCACCACGGCCGTCGCGCTTTGGTCCACGGTCATCACCGTCGCGCTTTGGACGCTCCGACGGACCACCTTCGCGCTTTGGACGCTCCGCCGGACCACCTTCGCGCTTTGGACGATCGCTCGAGGCACCTTCACGCTTCGGACCGCGACCACCGGGGCGGGCGCCATCACGGTCGCCGTCACGGCGCGGGCCACGGCCCTTAGGGGCGTAAGTCACCGTAACGTCGGGACCCTTGGTATCGGCAACAATCAGCGCGACACGCTCGTTACGAGGGTCAAGAGGGGAGGCCGTCTTTGGGGGCAGGACAGCGGTCACCTCCATGCGCTCCATGAACTGTTCAATGTCAGCGCGATAGACAGCGCCGACGACCGGTCCTCCTGGGATCAACGAAGCTGCGAGGGTGCCCTTCGGGAGCTTGGCTCCCGCTGCACGCCACGTAGCGACGTCGCCGTTAAGGCTGGTGATTTCGATCTCAATTCGACGAGACATAGGCAACCAATCTAGTCGCAAATTCTTGGTCCATATTTTTCATCAGTATTTAGATGAGATTTAGGATCGACTCCCTAAAGTGGCGTCATGAGTGATACGCCTTTTGAGACTGATTCCAACGAACCCCAGACCCCTTCCGTAGGGTTTCCCGAAGTTCCGCTTCCCGAATCAGTCATCAACTCGCCAAACCCGGCACCCCACGTGTCAACCCCATCGGCGTGGACTGGCCGCGTCGCCACCGTCGTGGTGGCGGCACTAGTGGGTGGGCTGGCTGGTTACCTGGCCGCCCCATCGGAGAGCGGAGGGACGCTCACCGTCAATGAGTCCACTGCCGCTCCAGCCGCTGCGTCCCTTCCCGGTGGCCTAACCATTCCCGCGCTCGTCCAACGGGTCCAAAAGGCCGTGGTGTCAATCGACGTCAAGGGCGCGGGCCAAGAGGACCAGGGGACCGGCATGATCATCACGAGCAACGGTCTCGTGGTCACGAACAACCACGTCATCGCCGCTGCCGTCAGCGGTGGCACCATCACCGTGACCCAATCCGGCACCACGAAGGCCCTGCCTGCGACACTCATCGGCACAAATCCGACTGACGACGTTGCCCTCCTGCGCATTGACAACGCCTCGGGGCTCCCGACCGTGACCTTCGGAAAATCCAATGATCTGCAAGTGGGGGACAGTGTGGTCGCCATTGGTAACGCGCTGGGACTAGCCGCCGGCACCCCCACCGTTACTTCCGGCATCGTGTCGGCCCTGGGTCGCACGGTCACCGCGTCGACGTCGAGCTCCTCGGAGACGCTCAACAACATGATCCAGACTGACGCCGCCATCAACCCCGGCAACTCCGGTGGACCGTTGCTCGACGCGCAAGGCGACGTGATTGGCATGGACACCGCGGTGGCGGGAACCCTGCCTGACGGAACCTCAGCGCAAAATATCGGCTTCGCCATCCCCGTTAGCACCATTACCAGCCTTTTGACGCAGTTGAAGGCCGGCGAGAGCGTCGTCAACCACGGCGCCTTCATTGGCGTAGAGATCTCTTCGATGACGCCATCACTGCAGGCCGAGTACGGGTTCACCGTAAACCAAGGGGCAGTGGTCATGAGTGTCATCAGTGGCACGGGGGCCGCCAGCGCCGGCCTGCAACAAGGCGACATCATCACGAAGATCAACGGCACAACGATTACCGGCAACCAGGACGTTCAGAGCGTTGTCTCCGCGTTGTCACCGGGGCAAGTCGTCCACCTGACCGTTATCCGAGGCTCGCAGACCCTCAAGTTCAATGTGACGCTGGGCCGGGCGCCGACGGGTTACTAACGACTGGTGCCGTACTCGGGGTTTGGTTATAACGCCGATAATGTACGTTATGTAAAGTAACAATGAATCCGTAAGTTATTGCTGTTCAGGGCTAATCTGGCTGCCAATGACCGACCGGCTTCATCTCTCCCCTCGGCAGCTGCTGAACGCCTGTGGCGCCGTAGCGGCTGGCGGAGCCATCGGAACCATTCTTCGGGACCTCGCGCTCAAACTGCAGCCGGTCGCCGTGACCAACTCCTGGGTGTCACACATCCCTTGGACGCTGATCGCCATCAATGCCGTAGGCGTTTTTTTGGCTACGGTCCTGCTTCGGGGCCCGCTACGACACCGCGAGCCCAGCGACGTTGGGCGGCTCGTCCTCATTACGGGCTTCTTCGGGGGCTTCACCTCGTATTCCAGCCTCTACGTCGC
>Ga0208874_1000002_pt1 | contig 138790 bp, 146 predicted proteins | sample CryBogCBH10Oct08_FD_184604 | JGI IMG/M metagenome (GOLD analysis project Ga0208874, IMG submission 184604) | Freshwater microbial communities from Crystal Bog, Wisconsin, USA - CBH10Oct08 (SPAdes) (version 2) | ecosystem: Environmental > Aquatic > Freshwater > Lake | place: Crystal Bog... | reverse complement strand
CGGGTCTTACGGCGACGGCGACCGCCTTGTGATTTCTGCTTGGTGCTACCCTTCTTCATCTCAGACTCAATAAATGAATAGTAATTATACCATGCCTGTCCCTGTCCCTGATACATTGAATTTAATCCCCCCATGCTTCCGGGTTCTTGAAATTTCTGAGCAGCTTCATCATACTTGGCAGGAGCATACGCTTCTTCAAGCATTGGCTTGAGTTTTTCCCGCGCCCCAGGAGCAAGTCCGTCGGCACGTATAAACACATCTTTTAAGGAAAAAGGCTGACCTGAGGCTGTCATTGCATTTCGCGCCTCTGCATACTTGGGATCTTTCTGGATAAAGGCGTCCAATACACTCGGCATTTATCTAAACGCTGCGAATAAACTGCCATTGCAAGTATTCGCAGATCTTTGCCCATATATGGTCGTGTGCGATCAAACGATCGCGCGACTTCAGCAGTGGAAAGTACACCTTATATTCATCGAGATCCAGCAGCTCGAAGAACTTATACAAAATATACGAGTACGACAAGAAGTTCGTGCGGTCGTTCGGGCAGTAGAGCAGGAAGGGCGCTTGGATCTCCTGGAACATGGCACGTATCTTCTCCTCAATCTCGGGCGTGATGGTGGGCGGCGGGTTGCCGTTCAGTCGACTCAGAATGTGGGCAGCATGTTCATAATACTTTGAGCGCCCCAGCTTCTTCAGAATTTCACGAATCTCCTTCTCCGTCAGATCAGCAATATTGTTGATGCGACGCTTACGGATCTCGAGCACGACCTCGTTCATCACCTCCTCGGGAATCATAGTGGACTCCTTGGCTTGAAACTGGTTCAGGATCTCATTGAGGTGGTTGATCTTCTTGTACGCATAGTTATTGCGCTCCTTGGGTGGATCACGAAACGATGGAAAGTCGGACACCACCAGCGAATACTCCTCTGATCCACACTTCGGGCAGACAAGAATGCCCTCTGAGCTAATCTCCTCACGAGCCACGTTGCATCCAACACAATGCTCGGTCATCTGCTGCGTCACCTCCGGGGCATTTCCGAGCTTCATTCGCGCAACGTATTCATCGAACATTTGTTTCTTCGACTCTACGGGGGCAGCTGCAGTGAAGAACTTGAGAAACGTGGACGTATCCCGGGAATTCTGCGCGACCTGTACCGGTCGATTGTAGTAATCCATAAGGATGTCCATGTTTTTCATATAATAATCTTCAACTGGGTTTGCCCTCGACAGCTCGGCTTCGATCTCGCGGATTCGGGCTTCCCATGTAGAGCACATGACAACGTCCCCGATTTCGTTTGACGAACGAAGGTTCTCCAAACGAACTCTAAGTCCCACTGCTTCCTCGGTTAGCTCCTCCGAATGAGTTTTCGAGTCTCGAAGCTCGGTCACAATGTTCTGGTGAACAGAGTCGAGCGTCCCCATCGATGCGGCCTCCGTGTCACGTGTTTTCCTGACTCGGAACACGTCCATATAGTTCGTCCTTCACCTGTTTCATGAAAGCAGAATTATCACATACAATCGGTCTCTGCTTACGCACAGCCGACAACAATGTGTCGAAATCAATGCCGGAGTTCTTGCATACGAACGTCAAAACCAAGTAGGCAGATCGATTGATTCCTGCCTTGCAGTGAACAAATACAGTTCCATTCGTTGACCTCAAGAATAGACGCATCCAGTTTTCGAACTCTGGGTACCAATCGAGGATTCGCACGGCAAGTGAATCGATGGCATGGAGTTCAGCGTACTGGCCTGGATGGCGCGTCCGCCACCACATTGGACAATCGTCGGCAAATGCGCAATTGACCACGTGGGTAATGTTATATTTGGCGACAAACGTTGGAGTCAATTGGTTTCCGGCACCAAGTAGAATCCGAGGATACACCCAAGCAGGGGGTACTTGCATTACGTATCTAGGCATCAACCAAGAAAGCTTGTAATTAAGATGTTAACAAAGTGGGCGAGAACAACCGAGGCGGCACCGAGTGCCGCGGCACCCTGGTAGCTGACGACGCCATTGCCAGTGTAGGCCGAGGGGATATACTGGAGCATCAGGTTCCGAGGTGTAGCCAGTGACAGCACAAAGGTTGCAACAAAGAATGCAAAATACAGCTGGAGATTCCGAAACATGAACCCCATTGCCGGGAGCGACGGCTTGAACGACGGAGCAGGCATCTGCACGGACGGAGGGCCACTGGCTTCGGGATACACGGGGGGCGCTGACTGCGGACCCTGGGGGCTCGGAAGAAGGGCATCAAGAGACGTGGCACCTTCCATTGTTTATGAGGAAGACGGGATTTCACATTCCGCATCTTCCACGCGGTAACGGTAGCATTTTCCATCTGCCTTCACCACGCGATTTGTCACATCGTGAACAGGGACACCGAGGGTTTTGACCACATCATAGTTGCGGTGAAAGACGAGGACAGTCAGCCCCAGTCCAATGATGAAAGAGAAGAAGGGTGTCCCTCGACTCAATACATGTGTAATGGGAAGTGAGAACTTCATTACTTCTGAGATGCGAGGAGATTCATTGAGTCGGGTTCTGCTGTGCATGGAACTTCAGTTGAGTCAAATCGGACACAGCCTGTGTCAGTATGAAAGACTTCCTTGCTTCCTGGGCTAGGAACACCGATGGACTTGCGGGTCGGTGGAACAAACACGCACCCAATCACCAATCCCGTTAGAATGCCAATGATGACCCACTTAACCTCCAGCATTGTTATTCATATCGACAAGAGTTTGAACAAGTGTAAACCAAATCAGGAACTGAAAGAGGAATGAGCTGACAGGCGTCAGTGCCGCAAGAAGTGCAAAAATGAACTTAACAATCCACCCACTCTTCACATCCGCTCCACCTAAGAGCATCTCAAACGGCTTCCCGATCAGCGAACCATATTTGAAGACAAAGTACACAAACAGACCCACATATTTCCCGAGGACGCCTAACCGGTCATCTGTCGTGGGACCAATGTTCTGGTTGAGATATGCATCCTGGAGAAAACCCCACTGCTTATACGACCATACAACCACCAATGCCCACACCAAGACGAATATGAAAAGGAACTGCCCCTTGGCTGCAGTTAACCCAATGCTCCAGAGAACATCGCCCGGTTTCTGAACAAACTTTCCGAATGCAGATCGTTCACCAATGTCAACCGTTTCTGTAATTGTATAGCTAACCGTGTGATATGCCCCGCTGGAATCCGTATAGTTCACAGTTAACCGCGGTGGGTTCAACGCGATCGCTGCGGCATCAGCAGGTGGCGGGGCGGAGATTCTGTGCGCGGCACGGAGGTCATCGTCCATCTTTTGAACGGGGAAGTTGATAGCACCATAGTTTGCCCCCTGCTGAGTTGTCACATAGTCAGATACATCGATCTCCTGGTTTCCGACCACATAGTCGGCGTTCAGGATTAGGACGGCACCCCCTGGAGCTGCGCTAACGTCACCCATTGTTAATTGGCGAACACGAGATTTGCAACCCCGCTCACGATTCGCAGATAGTTGATCGCCTCAACGTAGACACCGACCGAGTAGGTGTAGGAGAAAATGATGTTGTTGTTCGCAACTGTGCGTACAACCGAAAGAAGCTGATCTTGCGGGTAAATGTACGAACCCAGTGGATCCGAGGGTGTCGGTGGATTCCTGGCCTGGGGATTCGAGATTACCACGGGATTCTGACTCAGTGCCGTCGATTTCAGTACGCAGACAATTGACTGGGAACTTGCGCCCGTAGCGATTGGAAGAGGCTGCTGAAGAGACAGGCGAAGAACGACCTTGTTAAACATACTTGCGTTCATTGCGCCGCTCGGTTGATACTGATCATTGTCGAGTGCGAAGGAGTACATATAAATACCCGGCAAGGAGGATGGCTGGTCACCCTTCGTGTGCCTGTACTGCTGCAAGAGAGAGAAGTACTGTGTGGGCTTCGTAGAAAAGCGTTCATTTCCGTCTAACAACAGAACTCCATTCGCAATAACATCACGTGGAGAAATCGAAGAAAGCTGATACTGTCCCGACGAATACAGGATATCACCCGCATTGGCACTAATACCAGAAAAGGGCGCACGGTTCGGAGATGACCAGTTCGTGTAATTGTCCCAGTCGTTGGTTATGATCTTATCCGATCGGTGAGCAGCAAACACGATGCGAGTGACCATGTTGAACATGGGAACCGGGATATCCGAGTTTGCACCATACTGGCCTTCAGTGACCTTGTATGTGACCTGTTTCAGGAGAAATGTCTGATCGGCAGTTGCAAGTTGGTTCATCTCCATGTCTGTAAGGTAAATGAAGTTGCCTTCCAGGTACGGGTTCGCGTAAAATGTGGTAACGTTTGGAGACGAAGAAATACCCGCAGTTGTCGGGGGTGTTAAGAACATGCCAATCGGATAGGATCCTGTTGGCTGAATTCGCATACCATAGGTGGGGTTCGTCGAGCCAGTCACCGACGCCCTCGTCTGAACCTGGTCAGCTGAACCGACAGTGATGCCGGATGCAATGGTGAATGTAGTCGTCGAAGGCGCAGATGCGACAGTAAATGTGGTATTCAGCTGAGCAGCTGATCCAGATAGCCCCTGTAGTGTAACCGAACCCCCCGTGACCAGCCCATGGGAAGTTGAGGTTGTGAATGTCACTGCACCGGACGACGATACAACCAGAACAACTGCAGTTGTCGAAAGAGCCGGGTTCACATCGATCACCGTATACAGCTGATTGAGTGGACGCAGCGTTACATTGATATAGGCCTCCGAGTTCTGGAGGGACACAAGCGGAAGGACTGTGCCCGGGTTCTCACAGAACCAGAAATGAAGCGGGATAACGAGCTGACGGCTACGGATCGAGGGTTCCGGTGTCGCCGTAAAGGGCATGGTTGCCGGAAGGACTGCGGGTGTCACGGCATGGGGGTACTGGTTCGTGCGGTCATATGCATTGGCTGGGTCATAGACTTCGCGAACATTCCCCACCATCTGATCTACAACCCTCCGCTTTGCGGTATCATGTGTAAAGTAGGAATACATCTTCAGCCACTCGCCAGTCAGTGTCTGGATCGTCACATTGTTCAGAACAATGTCGACGTGATCAATCAGATTGTACCCAATGTTCTTGATCCACTGAAACTCATATCCAATGGCACTGCAGTAGGGGTCGTATCCGTTAGGCGGAACCGTGACTTGAGCCATAGGCGACCAAATATCCGGAAGTGTGATCATCAAATAGGTATCGCTCAAGAGCTGGGCATACCGATCAATGCGACAGCTCAGCGTTCGAGTCTGTGTTACATTGAAATCGAGGTTCGAGGATGTAAAGTCCATGCGAATGGACTCCATGGCAAAGTTCGTATACCTGCGATAGACAGCCCTGAAATGGGTCATCGACGGATTCCCATTTAAGAGTTGGTTTTGGGCGCCGACCTGGGTCAATTGAATGAGGCCACCCGGCATTTGTATTAACGCACATTCATTGTTTAGATTAAAGAACCAGGGAGTGGGTTGCCAACCGCAGTTGGGCATGTAGCACAACTGCTAATGGTGGGGCGGCTCGTTTGGCTCTGAGCAGACAGCTGAGCGCCGATTCCTGTGTAAACACCGTTTACCACTGTTCCTCCACTGTAGACACCTCCGGGCACAGATCCACCCACAAATACACCCGTTGAGCTCGTCTGACCACCCGGTGCCAGACTGAGTGTCTGTGGATACGGTACCTTGTTGTACTGTGTGGCCTTGTTCGCCAGAACAGAGAGATAGGTGAAATTATACTTGCGCTGTGGAGCCGGAGGTGTTTGGGCAAATGTCGATGCGATGATACGACGTTTCTGGGCAGTCAAATAATCCTGTGCAGAGTTGACCTGCATCCTATTTATACACATCGGAGAGAATACACCCAAATGAGGTTCGTTCTCGTCAGCACTCACGTCGATCAGACAACGGGGTATTCAAAGGTGGTCTCCAATCTCCTGGCGCAGGTCGCAACTCTTGCTCCGAAGGTCAAGACGTTTCACTTTGGATTCCAGCGCCATCCCGAGAAGAAGAACATCCGCAAGGTGCCGGAGGGCATTGTGGCCTATGACGCGGCAGCCAATGAGGATCCGAAGGAGGAGGGCTTTGGTTTCAACAAGATTCACGAGTACATCGAGATGGTCGGTCCCGACGTGGTCATGATTTACAATGATCCGATGATCATCGCGCGGTTCATTCAGGCCATGAAGTACAAGAAGGGTGAAACACCGTACAAGCTGTGGCTCTATGTGGATCAGGTGTATCAGGGAATTAACCCCCAGCTCATGGACGAGCTGAACAAGTCGGCCGATAAGGTGTATTGCTTCACGGACTCGTGGGCGCAGACCTACACGGAGTACGGAAAGGACATTCCTCTTCCGAAGGTGATTGAGCATGCCGTGGATTCGACGATCTTCTCGAACATGCCCCCGGTTCAGCGTACAGCCCTGCGCAAGAATGTGGGTCTTCCTCCGGAGGGCATTGTGTTCTTGAATGCGAACCGCAACAGTCAGCGGAAGCGTCAGGATCTGACGATCATGGGATTTGTTGAGCTTCTGCGTCGTCATCCCGGGAAGCCGCTGTGGCTTCTCATGGTGACTTCGGTTGATCCTCAGAAGGGTGCATACTACGACATTCAGCGCATCTTCGCAGACCAGCTTCAACGTGCAGGTCTCGATGTCAATGTGTACGGGAAGCGCATGGCCGTTGTCGACACGGCTCCGCCGAACACATTGAATGATGAGGGGATGAATCAGATCTACAATATGTGCGATATTGGCATCAATACGTCAGATGGCGAGGGGTTCGGGCTCTGTCAGCTCGAGCACCTGTACACGGGCGCCCCCCAGGTTGTCACGGATGTGGGATCGTACCGCTCCTTCCTGCCCACGACGGTGGCAGCGTACGTGCGTCCGGGTCCACTGGTCTACCAGGCCGCCGGTATGCCCCTGGGTCTGAGTTCCCCGTCCTTCAATCCCGATGATGTCGCATCTGCAATGGAGTCGACGATCGAGAAGTATGTCACCATGCAGTCAGCTGCCCGGGAGATGAAGTTCAAGACCTGGAGCGACGTGTGTGCTTCTTGGCTGTCTGACCTCAAGACAGCCAGTACTTAATCTGCGTATCGGAGATCTTCGTTCCGATGCGCAGTAACCGCTGATTGTCTTCAAAGGCCTGACCGTCAAAAATCTCCTTCGAGTCTGGATCCATGAAGTATACAATGTCCTTGATTTTCAGTTTCTGCAACCGGCGCTTCTTCCGTGTCATGTTTCGCAAGTACGTATCGTCTAGGTCGTCTGTCTTGATGTTCGGCTTGAACGCCAGATCTTCACCTGTTGCTGTCGTATCGAATCGCATACAAGAGATCTGCGGCTTCTCGCGAGAGTGGAGTTTGCGGTGAATCTCGCAGTCCACCGCTGACTGCTTCAGTAACACACTGATGCGCTGGTTGACCTTGTCCTTCTCATACACCTTCTCATACAGGTACTCATCTGTGGACATGAACGTCTCCACAGGTGGTTCGCCTTCATAACGCTTCAGCTCCAGGTCTGCCTTGCGAACGGCGACAACGTTGGGACCTTCGGCTGACTTGGACTGTGCAGCAGAAATCACCGACAGGTAGAAACTCACACGAACCGTGCGCTGATCCATGGGCAGCGTCGCATGAGAACAGATACGGATCGCACGTCCAATGACTTGATCGTGACGCGCAGGAGTCCAGTGCGGCTCCATGATATGCACGTGACGAACGTTTGCTAACGTGATACCTTCAGCACCTGATGATGTAGCCATCAGCATACAGAGCAGTTTCTTTCCACGTTTTTCGATGCTCGTCTTCAGACTGGGTGGAAAGTTGGATTCGTACCTCGCATTGATGATCTGGCGCATCATCTCGCGCTGCTCTTCCTTCTCTTCGCCGGAGAAGAAGGCATATGCAGGTTTGTCTGCCATCTCGTCCTCTTGCCACTGGCCGTTCTTGTTCGTGATTTTATACGGCTGCCATCCATTCGCGTCGAGAATGGCCGCAAACACTCCCAGGCCTTCCAGCTGACGGTACTGCGAATACACGAACTGGTTCGGCCATTCGTTGCCACCTGTCTTCCGTGTTTCCTCAATGTTCGTCAGCATCCTCAGCAGTTTAGGGCTGAACGCTTCCAACGCCTTGGCCGAGAGATACCTTGCCGGTTGTGCCTTCAGTGCCGCCAAAATTTCTGGCTTGTCGGGAACATCGGTCTCCTTGACCACATCCTTGTACTCCTTCTCCACTGTCTTTGTGATGGCTTTGAGTTCAGGGGGCACAGCAAAGTTACAGGCCAGCCGAGAAATCACACGGTAGGATCCACCATCATCGTTCATACTCAGTGCCTTCTTCGCATCAGCCTTGATCTCTTGGAAACGAACATCGAGGTACTGGGCGAATTGCTCGGAACTCATGTTCACCTTTTCCAGCATCTTGTCATCGTCAACTCGCTTGGGAATGAGTCGCTCGTCTGCTCCCTTGAAATACGAGACCAACCCCTGAATGCGCTTCGCAAACAGGAGGGGATTCTTGATATTCAGGCCGTCAAGGAACATATTGGCAAAGTCCTCGAATTTAGTGGGCAGACACTCCAGATCCTCAGTCGTGACGCGGTCAACTGCGATGTCCGCACCAACATCTGCTTGAAACTTCTTCTCCCAGGACTTGACCCAGTCCATACCAACAGGAATGAAGGGGATATCCTTCTTGTACTGCACGGCAATGCGATCACCCGCTTCATTGTACACCGACCTGAAGTGAGGGGGGTTGCGGGTCAGCAGAGCATATTTCTTGACGGCATTGAATTCGATGGTATCCACGTCTGGAATGGCCTTGAAGGCTGTCTTCATCTTTTCCTCGTCCCAGCTGGTCGACTTGCCAAAGGGAATGGTGATCCTCTCAATGGGTCCACGCAGAAGATTCATCAAATAGGCGATCTCGTTGGGACGGTTGATCACTGGGGTGCCGGACAAGCCGACGATCTTGCAGTTCGTTGCATGGTAGATGGAATCGTACAGGCGACGTGCGATATCCGAAGAGTTGACAATACGCGAGATCAAGTTGTGAACTTCGTCGATAATCACTACGCAGTCATTGAACGGACTGGGCGGCGGCTCGGCTCCCTCGGCGGCCTTGGGGACGAATGTATCAATGTTCTTGGAGTTCAGGCCGTTGTAGTTGATGAACTTGAAGCGCTGAGCAATGATGTCCTCAACCTGTGCATTGATAATATCCTGGGCTGTCTTTGGCAGATCCCTGTAATTCGGGTTTTCACCGGCGACGGTTACGAAGTACTTGCCAGTGCGGTCAATGAATCCATCGGAGATGCCCAGCGACTTGGCTTCGGCGCGAGACTGGTCATTCAGCGCCTTCTCCCGCCAATGCTGCTCCAGAACGTACACAGGGGCGCCGCACTTGCGCAGCTCAGACTTGTAATTCTCACGCAGCGACGCCGGGGTTAGAACCCATATCGTCTTGGTGTCCATCAGACTCTGTCCAACTGCGATGGATGTGCAGGTCTTGCCCGAACCCAATCCGTGATACAAGAGAATTCCGCGATACGGCGTCTCGATCATGAGATAATCGCGAATCAGCTTCTGGTAGGGGAACAACTCTCTCGAGTTCGACTGCTTCGTACACAAATCCACACCCTTGTCTTCGGCGTCTAGTGGGTCGCGGTCATCCTTGCGGTATTTGAGAAAAATACGGGTAATGTAGTCGGCGAACGCTTTCCGATTCGGAAGGACGAAGCTCATTATCTTGTGGTGCGTTGAAAGTTTCGGAGTAGTTAACAAGATGTCCTTGACACTACGGAGTCATCGTGTGTGGAAAGCGTCTCAAACACCAAGTCCTCCAACATCGGCTCCCGTAACACCATCAGTGTCACCTCCTGCGACACTGCCAACTGCCACACGACTGGCAAATGGTGTTCAAGCTCGAGTGGGCGTTGTGCCAGTTACAATCAGTAAAGCAGACGTAGCGACAGCCAAAGCATATGGCCTTGGCCGTCGTCGCAAGACCCGTCGCCGTTCTCGCAAAACTCGTCGCTCCCGTAAGTAATGGAGCCGCTGACACGCAAAAACCATCGCATCTGGATGGTATCCATCTATCTGTTCCTTATGGCGGCCTTCCTCTATCTGAAGCCGTCCGTCGCCTTTGGGCGTGAAGGGCGGATTCGTCCGTTTGGAGTAGAGGATCGCGAGTCGACTGTGTTCCCGGTGTGGTGGTGGGTGTTTATTCTGAGTGTCGTTGCCTACTGCATCACAGTGTATCTCGCACGTTTTAGGTTTGCGTAGATACAATGAGCTGTCCATACAAGGATCTGAACGGTGTACCGGGTAAGGGATTTCACTCTACGCGGTTTCTTGGTCTTTCGCTTAGCGATACTCTCGTAACCTTCACCGCCTTTGCGATTCCAAGTGCACTGTTCTTCAATGGAAATGTGTGGGTGCACTTTGCCATCTGGTTGGTCATCGCCGAGATATTCCATTACGCCTTCGGTGTTCAGACAGCGGTCATGGACATGCTAGGCATCACGGCATGCTCTCGTACGTCTTGACAATGTTCTCCAACACCTCCACCATTTCCTCGCGCTGTACATGGTGTGGGCGGATATATCCACGACACTCCTTGAATGTCTTCCACCCAATCCCCGAAATCTCTCGGCGCTGCATGTACGTCATCTTCTGACTGACATTCACAAGCTCGGGCGAGGTCAGTAGCGCAACAAAGTACACGTGGCGATACCGAATTCCATTGAGACCCATGAAGGTTTCGTCGAGGCGAATGTCTTTCATAATCGTGTAGGCATCACGGGGGATGTTGGTCTCCTCGTTGAATTCGCGAATCGCACATTCAATGTCAGTTTCCGTGCGAATGCGTCGACCCTTTGGAAATCCCCATTCGGGTTCCTTGTAGGGCGACATGTTGTTTCGCATCATTTCGGCATGGTCTATCCGCGAAAACCTCTCTTTTGAATACATGTACTCAGGCGATGAATGGTCATCTCCCCATAGCTGTCGCCACAAGGTGTCAAAGGGTTCACAGACAATTGCTGTCTGCTCCTGAAGAGTCATGTTCGCAAAGAGGAGACTGACATACTCCGTATTGGTCGGGTCATACTTTCCTCGCATGAACTCCGCGAAGCTCATGCTATCCTTTCGGCGAATCATCAGTAGCTGCACGTCCTCGGGGTTCACTGGAACATTGGGTTGGTTAATCAGAACCAATCCACACGATAGCACGGGCTCAGCACATGCCTTGAACACGTGTCCTTTCTCCCCACAGTTGTTACAAAACATTGCGACTGATGATCTTGGTATGGGTGGGGTTCGTTTTTCCATTATTACTTGAATACCTTTCCTTTGTAAACATAAAGATGGGTTCATCTGTCTCCAAGCCGCCGCAGCCTATGATTTTAGTGCCACAGTCATCCGCTCCAAAGTCGTCGTTTCTTCCGATCGCAGGAACGATCGTAGTCCTGGGACTGTTTATGGCTATTCTTTACATGGCTTCAAAGACAATCGGAAGTGGAGCGTCTCTCTCTTCTAACCTGGTTTCGACCCAGGTCGATGGCAAGACCGGATCCACCGTTGCATCTACAATGTCAGGATCCAATACAAGTCTTCAGTTCTGGATGTACATTAAAGACTGGGATTACAAATTTGGAGAAACGAAGAGAGTTATCGCTCAAACCAGCGCAATGACTCCGGGTGTCAGTGTTCCGGCCGTGACCCTGCACCCGACAGATAACGCACTCGACATCACAGTCAGTGTGTACCCCGGAGACGATGCGAGTCTTCAGACATCGAACAATGGCGCAGGAGCCGCCTTCACCGTCACGCTAGAGAACGTCCCCCTGCAGTCGTGGTTTTCAGTGTCAATCTCGATTCACGGACGCAACATTGATGTGTACCAGAACGGCAGCCTTGTTCTCTCGTCGCTTCTGCCTGGCGTCCCCATGCCTGCCAGTGGAAATCTTGTCATTGGCGGGGGCGGCGGGTTCTCGGGGTCTGTCTGCACGGTTAAGACCGGATCCATCCAGCTCCAACCCGCAGATGCGTCTGGCTTCTATGCGGCGGGTACGGAGTGTTCGTCGTCCACACCGAGCTCATCCAGCTCCCAGCTGAACAATCTTAACCTCTTCGGCTACAACTTTGTATTCGGTGTCACAGACAGCACCGGAAAACAGGTGACTGGTCTTTCGAGCTCGGATGTATCGGGCATGTTCTCTTCTACGTCCCAGTAATAATGCGTATTCTCCTCAAATGTCCAAGTCGATCGAGACCCCAGCAGCTCGTTGCTACACTGAGCCGATACGTAACAATGGCAGCGCGTCTCGATTTGATGGGCATCGCTGTTTCGTGCGATGTCGACGACACAACAATGACTGGAAGCGATGTTCAACAACAACTCTTCCGGGTTATGAGCCAATTTGCGTGGAATGGATTGTATTACAGCGCAAACACATCGAAGATCGAGGCGTGTAATGCAGATCTCGAAAAGGTGGACTATCCTTGGGATATTGTCGTCTTGGTGTCAGATGACATGATCCCGGAGATTCGTGGATACGACCAACTCATCCGAAACGCAGCCACACCTGATCTCGACTGTATTCTTTGGTTTAATGATGGGTTCCAGGGTGATAGGCTGAACACGCTGTCGATCTACGGGCGTCAGATGTACAATCGTTTTGGATCGATGTACTGTCCGGAGTACAAGAGTCTCTTTTGTGACACAGAACTCACAGACTTGTGCAAGGGGGCATTGAGGGACAAGACGATTTATAACCCATTGTGTATCATCCGTCATCGCCATCCCCTCTTGGGTCACGCGGTTGCATATGATGGACTTTACCTCCGGAATCAGAGGTTTTACGAGGCTGATATGCGAACGTATATCTCTCGTAAGCAGTACGCATATGATCTGTCCATTCTCATCCCAACGTTATTTGAGCGAAGGGGGCAATGTGAACGACTGAAAGAGTCCATTCTCGAAAAGTTCGGTCGGCTCTGCCCGGGGTTGCGTCTTGACATCAATGAAGCAGTGGACAACCGGGAAACGAGCGTTGGGTTGAAGAGGAAGTCTCTTCTCGAGAATGCAAAGGGCAAATACTCTGCGTTCATAGATGACGATGACGATGTTACGGATGCATATTTTGAAGATTTCTATACATGCTTTCAATCCGGGCATGATGTGATGCGGATTCGTGGACAGATGGGTCCTCATACATTCACGCACAGTGTTGAGTTCCCCCTTAGCGGCAAGATGTACGTTGACGGTGTTTTTGTTCGTCCGCCCAATCACCTGAACCCCATGCTGAATGACATTGCGCGTACCATCTCATTCGAGAATGCGACTCGAGGGGAAGACTTGAAATGGGCGATCGGATTAGCAAGGACTGGGCTTCTCAAGACAGAGACCCGCAGCGACCCGGTGCGAGTTCATTACATCTACAATTTGGGCGGACGATTCGTCGACCCCCGCACAATCGACTATCAATCCAAACATACATACGAAGAAAGCCTCCCACTTGTGTACATTGCTGCGAAACTCCCGACTCCCGTTGTTCCGTCGCCTCCTGAAGTGAAGCGTCCAGCCCTGCGTCTGACGGCCAGAGGGTTTGTTTCTAAGTAATGAACAATGGATCCGCTCACAATCGGCGTCGGTGTTCTCGTATTGGGTGGAACTGCTGCCTGGGCATTCTCGAAATCGACGGATGCATCTGCTGTACAGATTCAGACAGCCACGCAAAGCGGTACGGTTCCGTATACATCCACATCATCCCTCCCGAGGTCAAACAACCAAGAAGGAGGTGCAGTGTTCTCATTTGAAGGCTGGGTGGACATCAATGATTTCACGACCGTTGGATATGGTCAACAGCGTATGCTCTTCTCCCGAGCTGACTGCCCTGGTCTGTATATTGACAGCACATCGAACTCATTCCTAGTCAAGGTCTCGACATACGGTGCAATGGAGTCCGTTCTCATTTCGAACATCCCCTCTCAGAAGTGGATTCACTTTGCTATCGTGGTCTCCCAGTACTCCGTGGATATCTACATCAATGGTATCCTGCGTCAGCACCACACTCTCAACCAGCTTCCAAAACAGGAAGATGCGCCCGTTCAGGTTGCCGGGAATGCGTTTGACGGCCAGATTGGTGGGCTGACATATTACTCTCGAGCCTTGTCGGCAGCTGAGATTGGACTTCACGCAGCAGCTGCGCCGCCTCCGTCATTGATCGCCTCTCCGCCGTCCGGACAGTATCTGGACATCACCTGGTTCACAGGGCGATAAAATATGACAGCTAAGTAAATGAGTTCCGGTGGTCAAAATGGACAGACTATATCCGGTCTTCAGGGAATGCGCATTCGCGATGCGTCGGATTTTGTGACACAGAGCCGACTGAAGCTCATGTTCACAACAAACAATCCGGACAACTCAAAGTATGTCGGTGTGAATGCCTATCGTTCGAAGGGCGTTCAAAACAGCTATAACTTCCTTTTTCAGGTACAGCAGGGGCTGCGCGAATTCAACGGCGGAAACAACAATCCCGGAAGCAGCAACGTGGGCATGGGCAACGGAATCGCCTGGACTTCAACTCCGTCTTCGACTCCGGCCACACTTACAACGAACCCGCCACAGTACCCGCTCCCGCAGTTATCCGCCGTTACAATCAATCTCTCCAATACGATTCCGGTTACTCAGATGTTCCCGTGAGCCTAGCTTTGCGCGTCTTTTTCAAAAGTCGGCGAGTTTTTGCCCGTTCTGTCTTGTCAGACTTTGGATTGTACGTGAAAAAATACTGGACAAAGTCGGACGACGTCTTGTTCTTCTTCATCTTATCGTAGAGCTCCACGCGCTCACGACGCAAATCTAACAGTTCCTTCTGTGTACCAAGGCATGTCTTGGGGGTCAAAAGCGCATATCTGCGCTGCGGCTTATCATCTGCCAATTCCACCAAGCGCTGTGCCACGCAGATAAGGCGTGATACATCGTCCTTGGATTCATCTGAATACATCATCGCCATGAAGAATGTCAGCAGGGTGGGGATGCTGCCGATCTTGATGCCATCTCCTGTCGTATGGTAGCTGTGACAGGCCTGGGTCTCATAGAATGTATATACGACTTCGCCTTCGCTGTCAAGGACATTGGTTCGAGCGGGGAGGATTTCAGTGGCCTCATGCGTGTCTGTCTTCTCCCCCTTTGTCAGCTTCTCAATCGTCTCCTTCTCTGCCAGGAGAGTGACTGGGGTGTACCATACCGCCTTCTTCTCGTGGCGAGATACAGCCGAGAACCCCAGCAGAACAACCGGGTTATCCTTGAGCATCTTGATTGTATCCGCCTTCCGCTGCGCGTCAAGTTTGGCGATTTCGGATGGAACCTTCCTACACACGATTGGATAGTGCTTGTTCAGCAGGGTCAGACGAGTATAGACCTTCTCCCATCGTGACACGTCTCCTTCGGGACGCGACAGTTCTAAGTACATGGACATGCGTAAAAAGTCAGGAGGTACATAGTGGATTCCATGGCGTGTGATCTTTTCACCCCACAGATGGTTGAAAATCTTCGGGTCAATGAATGTCAGGTCTGCAACACCGTGATAGTCTGCGAAAACCTTGTATGTTCCAAGATGGACACCCGGCTTGACTTCAACACTCTCAATCCCCGCGGCTGATAGCTGGTCGGCCAACAGAACTCCGTGCTCCTGGGGTGTCTCAGTAAAAAAGTCGTAATCGGGAACCTCATCCGAACCATAGAACTGGTCGGCCTTGGGGAGTAAGTTGTTGATGGCCGTTCCACCGTAACACATGACACGATGCGCTTTCAAAAAGGCTTCAACGATGCGGGTACTGGCCAGGACGGAGGGTAACTTGGCATCCCGTGCAGCCAACATTTGAAGCTGCTCATCTGCAACAGCCTTGATGCTCTCAAGTTCACTCATTACTCTAAGCCCCCAAAAAACGAATGTATTTCGTTTTTTTCCTTGTGAGGCAGCAAGATGCCCCCTCGTTACAATCTTCGTAAGCGCAAGAACTCGACGACATGGGTGAAGGACGAGACGCTAATCCCCGAGCCCGAGGACGACAGCAGCAGCAGCGAGGAGGAGTACATGCCCGAGGAGGACGAAGACGAAGACGAGGACGAGACTGAAGAGGAGGAGGAAGAGGAAGAGGCACCTGTCATTTCTCTCCCTCGAGGATCCAAGGTATCCGTTAAGCTCCACCTTCACACGATCGTTAGTGGAAATGGGAAGCTTGTTGTCGGTGCTGACGAATCCGAGTCCGAGGAGGAGACGGAGTCTGAGTCAGAGGATGAGTTTCTCAGCCACCTGAAGAAGAAGTATGTCGGTAAGAAGGTCAACAACCGTGAGCAGGATGGACCCAGTATCGAGCTCAATGAGGACGAAGAGGAGTATTACATGGATCAGTCCAAGTCCAAGCGTCGGCGACTCAATGAGCTGATGAAGCGTATTTCTGGCCTGGTGAATGAAGGTGATGTCCCTTACAAGTTCCGTGTTCTGGATATGGAGATCCCCGATTCGCTCAAGGCGTCTGTCATCAAGAAGATTGACATTCTGAATGAGATGGATGGTTCGGAGGGATACAAGCTTCGCACGTGGGTCGATTCATTCCTTCGGATCCCCTTTGGGAAGATGGTGCCCCTGCCTGTGAAGCTGACGGATGGAGCGGAGCCGTGTGCCAAGTTCCTGGCCAATACTCGGGAGACACTGGACAAGGCCGTATATGGGATGCCGTCGGCCAAGACTCAGATCATGCAGACCTTGGCTCAGTGGATTTCGAATCCGGGCTCGGTCGGCAATGTGATTGCTCTCAAGGGTCCCATGGGTGTGGGCAAGACATCGTTTGCCAAGAACGGAGTTGCACAGGTGCTCGGGCGCCCCTTTGAGTTCTTCTCGCTGGGTGGCGCATCTGATTCGGCTAACTTTGTGGGTCACTCCTTCACCTACGAGGGATCCATGTGCGGACGCATCGCCGACTCACTGATGAATGCACGATGCATGAACCCGGTTCTCTACTTTGACGAGCTGGACAAGGTCTCAACCACGTCCCACGGCGATGAGATTGTCTCGATGCTCATTCACCTGACGGATCGGTCACAGAACAGCCAGTTTCACGACCGGTACTTTGCCGGTGTGGACTTTGACTTGAGCCAGTGTCTCTTTGTCTTCTCGTTTAACGACGAGTCTAAGGTGCACCCGATTCTCAAGGATCGTATGCAGGTCATTAACTGCTCGGGGTACAATTGTGAGGACAAGAAGAACATTCTCACCAAGTATGTGTGGCCTCAGATTCTAGACCGTATTCAGCTGACTGGCCAGTTGACCCTGACAGATGATGCGGTTCGGTACTTGATTGAGGAGTTCAGCAAGGAGGAAGAGGGTGTTCGCAACCTGATTCGGTCAGTTGAGTCTCTGGTGACGCGAATCAATCTTCTTCGCATCGCCGACGAGAAGACCGCGAAGGAGTATGTGTTCTATAAGAAGGTCACTCTCCCCTGTACCATTGATGTGGACACGGCTCGTCACATCTTGAAGGACACTGCGTCTACTGTGAATGAGTCCTGGCGCCACATCTACACTTGAATCCACTCCAGACTTGAGACTGGAATCTCCATGATTCGAGGATTGTCATCCATTGTCGAAAAGATACAGGATAGCGTCGTGAAGGCCAGATCCGGCATACACCCAATGCAATACTCGATCGTTTTTCCTTTGAAGACAAAGGGGCGACTGATGTATTTGGGTGCGTAGTTCTCACCTAGCCGCACAAAGAGGTGGAAGTACTTCCGCGGCTGCGTGTATTCGACCGTATGTACCAATGCCCATGTCTCTCCGGGGTATTGCACGGGCTTGAATGCAACAGCTGACCCGCGAATGTGACTAAAGTAATACGGAGTCTTGTGCTCAGTGTGAACAATCAGCTCATTGTCCTTCAACACGCCAACACGGAGGGGATTCCAGCCATAGAGAATGTCGTTTGTTCCATTGACAGCCAACCAGTTCTTTTCGCAGTTCTGATCCCCAGGCGACTTGATGATTCGGCAGTCAGAATACACGGCCTGTGTGGGATTGTACTCGGAATAGAAGATGCGAATCTTATCCGTGTACTCCCATGTCGTTGCGGTGCAACAGAGTGTTCCGGCAGCGTTGGTATAGACTCGCACATCCTCTAGTCCCACGATGTGTGCAGTATCCCGACGCTTCAGCAGCACCGAATCGTCTCGCATCTTTGTAATTTCCCCCGTCGTGGGATTGTAGACGGCATTCTGGGTGCGCACAGTTCCGTTCTCACTGACACCGCCATTGTTCTTCATGAGGTAGCTTCCGGTCTGGGGGTTGATAGTATAATTCACAAAGCGAACATTGTGCATCAGTTTGCCATCCAAATAAAACATGGACACGGATGTCGGGTGAAAGTCTTCGCCAAATACATCACGATCAATCGGATGCGCCTTGGCCGCGTACGAGAGTGGCTCTATGTAAAACGGCATATTGCCGTACACACTATCGTGGTGGGGGCGATCCTTGAGGAGATATTGCGCGGACAGCTCAAGTCCGCGGCGGCATTGACCGATGTAATACATCAGGATGGTGGCCTCGTACTCAAAAAGCCCAGTGTATACATCAGTCTCCACAAAGAGCGCATCCGATGTCATTTCGATCGACAGTCCAACCTGGGTATAGTGGTAGGCCTTGTGGTGCTGAGATGTCTCCCTGAAATGCCTGGCAAGTTGGTAGATTGGCTCAGCCCGTGACGGGCGGCGCTCGTGTGCCATGAGCATCCACTGTTCGAACTTTGGAATGTTCTTCAGCTCCTTCCACGACTTCCCGATCATATAGTGACTATACCACAGCTCCTCTTCCCATCCACCAATGGCGATTCTCTTTTTGTACATTGCGATGCACTCCTTCAGTCGACCCAGACCATTGTAGGTCTGCGCCAGATAGAACATGTATCGACCATTCTCAGGCTCATCCTTGAGCCCCTGCTCCAGAAGCCTCGCATCACGCTCAAACTTGTCTGCCTTGCATCCACCGTCATTGTGATCATCGATGTGGCAGACGCGGATACCTAGGTGCTTCGTGGGACCATCCCAGTACTCATGGGTCACGCCACGACAAGACCAGTCATAGTCCATCCTAACCAGTCGAGTATTTGGATACTCAAGGTTTCCAGCCTTTTGCACGATCGTATACCCCTCATGGTCAAGGGGGGTCGTCTTGAGAGTCCCGGGGACGAACACCATGTCTGCATCCAAAAGAAGACCATATGTATCGCCAAGATCCCATCCAGTCTTCTTCAGGTACGACTGTGCATTTCGAAAACTAACCGTGCGATTGTGGCCAAAGTCCTTCCATGCTTCGCTCGTCAGACATCCATCGTGTGTCTTGAGAAATTCCGCTGCGATCTCACGCGATGCATCCGTTGAGCCCGTGTCGCAGATACAGTATGCATCGACTACATCCTTTACAGCTTCGAGACATCGAAGGAGGATTTTCTCTTCATTGCGAATCATTAGAATGAGAACAAACTTCGGCATGTGCGTCGGTTTAGTGAAACTCCTAGACTCGTCTGTAAACAAATGAGCACTGAGTTTGTAAAGTCCAGTCTCCGCGAGAATCTTACGCGGGTACTTGTTCCCCATGTCGCAGATGGTCTATGGAGTATCTACGACAGTGGAAAACTTGCGTGTGAGCGTAACGGTCAGCCTGACCAGATCCTCAAGACGTTCCAGAATCTTCTTACGCAGATCCCCAAGTGGAGCCCGGAGACCCTGAAGAAGGAAGTGACTCGTATTACTCTCGCGTCAAAGTGCGAGTACCTCGAGGATCTCCTGCTCGGCGTGTTTGTCAGCTACATCCGCGCATTTGCTGCTCTCCAGCAGACGGAGAAGGCTCACGTAGACATTGACTTCAAGCGCCCGTCGGTTGAAACGTTTGTGCATGACCTGTACAAGCAGTCTGCGCGTCTTTCCTGGTCGTCCGCTTACCTGTTCAAGACAGTGGGTGTGACGTCCGAACAACAGGCTCGTAACCGCCGCGATATCGAGACGATGATTGGAGGTGCGATGAATGAGGTCATCGACAGCTTCATTCCGTGGAAGGATATCAGCAAGGCATATTTCAAGACCGACGCACCTCCCGCCGAGGAGGCACCGAAGGAGGAGGCACCGCCTCCGGCTCCGGTTCCGGCTGCACCTCTTCCTGCGCTCGTGGAGATGCCCCCCGAGCCTCCCAAGGCTGTCCAGTTTGACGAAGAGTCCGATGACGACTCGGATGCGCCTCCGGCCATCTCCCTGGGCGAGGAGGTTAAGCTCGACGACGCTGAGTTCGAAACGGACGACGACGAGTCCGTCAAGGTGACAGCCGAGGGTACAGTCTCCCTGAACCTATGATTCGTTTGACACTGAGTATAAAAAAATAGAGTCCCAATAAATGTCGGAGGTTTACACGTATGGATTGATTATTGGCGCGGTTGTCGTTGTCGTCTTAGTCATGTATGTCATGGATCGCCGCGGAAAGGATCAGCCGATCGAGCCCGTGGATGCGGCCAAGGTCGTCGGTGGCGCGGGTGTTCTCACGGCAGGTGTTTTATATGCACTGGGTGGCGCGGATGCTGCGGAGCCGATGGTGACGGCAGTCCAGGACATGTTTACAGGGAAGCCCAGTTTCTGAGAAACTTTCTCAACTTCATAATAAACATAAAATGTGGATGGCTCTGTATGCTGCTGTTCTCTTCTTTCTGCTGACGCCGGGTGTTCTTCTGTCCCTTCCCCCGGGTGGTAGCCGCACGACGGTTGCCCTGACCCACGCGGCTGTCTTCGGTGTCGTCTGGGCTCTGACGCACAAGATGGTGTGGCGCATGGTGGGTAAGTAATCTTACTCGCTAATCACTAACACCTTCGCCGCAACCGGAGCGGTTGTAATGTACTGACTGAATTTTGCCAACTCCTTCCTCGGGACTGCACTCTCCTTCAAGTAGCGGGTAATCGCCTTGTAGAGATCAAAACCATGGTAGCGGTCGTGGTTATCTCCCTTCTTCCTGAAAATCACCGACGACCCATCCGGAAGCGTCGTCCAGTGTTTGAACATCTCAAACAGTGGATGCTCCGTCTTTTGCGCAGGTCCCTCCGGAAACAGATCCCAGAACATAGACGATGCAAACCGCGCCAGATCGAACGACGGATTTAACGGAATACGCGGCGACTTGTGGTCATAGTGCGGCTCGAGATTGTACTGTCCACCCGCCTCTTCGTCAGGCTTGAACTGTGAACTCATGAAAAACCGCGGCTCCTTCATGCCTGTCAGCTTCACGGAAAAGGTTGCGCGGTCGAAATCAATGAGCTTGATCAAAATTCCGTATGTTGGCACACGGTACGTTGCGCCATGGTGACGATAGAACAAGAACTCCTCTCCGGTCTGTACGTACATCACATTGTTTCCGTGCAGGTCATTGTGAATGAACCCAAAGTTGCGCTGGGCATACGCCAGAGCAAATACAATCTGTGCAACCCACGCAGTATGCTTTTGGGGATCCTCGGTCGTCTTTATCAGATCGTAGAACGTCCCGCTGCACTTCTCCATCACAGTTGTCACAACCGGTACGTCGGTGAAGGTAGCCCACGCAAACTCATCATCTTCCATGCTTTCGTCATCGGCGTCTTCTTCGGATTTCTCAGTGCAGTCACACGAAAGAATATCATACACATCTTCGTCATCCGATTCGGAGTCTTCACTGTGCTCAGAATCCGAAGGCAGCTCATACTCTTCCACAACGTCCTCCACGACCGGCTCAGCGACTGTCTCGACTACAACATCTTCTGTATCGAGATCAATTTCCTCTCCCACCTGTACAGCCACGCGCTGACCACGGGTATGCGTGAACCCATCCCCACCCTCTCCGCGGAGACGCAATTCAAACGTCTTTCCGATATTGTCAACAAACCACTTGCGGTCGCACAGCTCCTCGTAGTCATCGGAGATATTGACTTCGTGCTTGGTCGCCATCGCAGCATAGACGCCATATACGCGCGGAAAATGAGAACAGTCCGAACTCGACAGAATCGACGATGCCAGTGCACCTACATACGCCGCTGTATGGGGGCTCTGCATCTGCTCCGAATAGCTCCTTGCCGTCTCTGCAGGTTTAGGAAGTCCAGGTGCAGAATATTCACCCTTCATGGTCTTGAACGGGCTCAGGATCATCGTAGTCTTGCGATGAATATCGAGTGTCTGTCCCTTTGTTGTCTTGATGTGTGTTGCATCCACAACAGACTCGACTTCCTCCGGCATTTTGATACCATAATCACCCATGGACGTCAGTGTCTCTGTCTTGAACAACTGCTCGAGCGACGGAAAAAAGGGCTGAGCATGTGTAAGGTTCCACTGTGCAGCCTGAAGCTTCGGAAGCCGGTGGAGCTTCATGTCTACAGCCTGTGTCCTTAAATCCTTCACCATTGTGTTCAGGGCGGGGGAATGAAACATCGTAAGCAGACGCGGAACACTTTCTACCGGTCAGTGTAATGAACTTCCAGCTGCGAAAGTTCGACATTGGCATGTTGAAAGACCGTTGCGAGATCGATTCTCGCAAGAGTCCGATGATTGTGGTGATCGGAAAGAAGGACACTGGAAAGTCGTTCTTGGTTCGCGATATTCTCTACAATACACAGCATGACTTTCCGGTTGGAACTGTCATCTCGGGTACTGAGGTTGCCAACGAGTTTTTTCAGCATATGGTTCCATCGAAATTCATTCACGATAAGTACAGCCCAGACATTGTGACAAACGTCATTAAGCGCCAGATGGTTATGAAGCAGAAACGCAACAATTCCAAGTCTGGGGGACAGTCAAATGTCGATCCCCGTGCGTTCCTCATTCTCGACGACTGCCTCTACGATGCATCGTGGATCAAGGAAGAGTCCACGCGCTATGTATTCATGAACGGTCGTCACATTGATATGATGACTATCATCACCATGCAGTACCCACTGGGCATCACGCCGAACTTGCGCACGAACGTAGATTTCGTCTTCATTCTCCGCGAGAATATCCTGGGGAATCGTCGTAGGATTTACGAGAATTACGCAGGTATGTTTCCGACCTTTGAGATGTTCTGCACGTTCATGGATCAATGTACGGAGAACTTCGAGTGTTTGGTGATTTGCAACAACGTGAACTCCAACAAGCTGGAGGATCAGGTGTTTTGGTACAAGGCTGCAGATCACCCGCCGTTCAAGATGTGCGACTCGACGCTATGGGTGAACAATCAGCCGTTCCATTCTGCAATCCTGGCAGCTAACGACTACCGCCCCGGATCCGTCCAGAAGAAGAACGCCGTTTCCGTGTGGGTACGGAAAGATGGCGCCGGTGGCGGTGACGCCTAGTGCGACGACGACGACCGCCTTCTGCTTCCGATCCCCCGCCCTCATATCCCGCTAAGTCCGCTGCCGCAGCAGCAGCTAACCGTGCCGCCGCCGCTGCTACCCTAGACATTCGCCGCCGTGCCCGGGCTGGAGCCGCAGCCGCCGGAGCCGCCGGAACAGCAGCCAACTGGTTTGGAGCTGCACCCGGAGCCACGTCAGCAGCCATTGCGACAATTGCGGCCATCGGGGCAGGAGCCGGAGCCGGAGCTGGAGCCGGAGGATCTGCAATAGCAGCCAATTGTGCTTCATGTAACGCCTCACGCTTTATGACCTTGGCTAACTTAACCAGATAGAATACACTAAAAACGACCAGGAATGTTTTAGAGACAGCCGATCCAACATCAAACGGTTCCTCTGCGTCTGGTTTGAACGCAGCTGCGATTCCAGGTTTGCTCTGTAGCTGATTGATCCACGCATGCAGGGGTTTGATCTCTGCAACTCCCGCAGGTTGGGGCTCATCTTCGGCTGCATATGCCGCATCTGCGTTGGCCTTGTCTTCGATCCATCCCATAGCTTGTGTGATACCGCCTACCTCCAACGGTGGGTTCAGCGGCACAAATTCGACGGGTCCCCCTCCTTCGTCTGCCGCTACCTCTGCCTCCGCAGCCGCAGCCGCCTCTATCGTCAGGCTGTTTTTCTTGGTGAGGGTTCTATACAGATTCATGATTAGCCCCATTGTCGCCGCCCCAGCTCCAGCCGCTCCCACGGCACCGAGATGGGTTCCGACGGCTGCTATGATGACGGCTGCGGATGCACTTCCTGCGAATACTAGCTGCGGGGTTACAGCCAAACCGTCTGAAATGACCTCTATCAGCGCAAAGAACGCACATTTCGCATAAAACTTGCTGTCGTAATTCACCCCGCCGCGTGTTTTTCTATGACCACCCACTGGCGTGGCTCCCAACTGTTTAATTTCGTCGATAAGCGTTTGTACAGCCGTTTGGTGGTCGGCAGGAAGCTTCCCTAGTACAAAGCTTTGGAGTTCTTCGAAGTTCTTGTCGCTTCCGGACTCGGGGACAGACCAAGGTTGATTCAAGAGCTCACCAAGATTCTTTGTTGTTCCCACCAGCTTGGTGACCGCATCTTCCAGCGTGGGTTCCCTCGAAGTCGGGACAAGACCTCCCCTTTTCAAACTACGACGGACCATTACTCCTTCTCAACAATTTACTGTGTCACTCGCGAATCACACCCTCCGAGGGGTGGACAGGTGCAGACGCAGTCGCAATAACGTCCTCAAGCTGAGCCGCACCCCCCGTGTTGGCACGGTTCACACCCGCCGCCTCCAGAGCATTCGCCTTACGACGACGGTCGTTCTCCTCCTTCTGCTTCTTGATGGCCTCGTCGCGCTGCTCGGCGAAGAACATCTCCTTGTTCAGCTCGTTCTCCTTGTACTTCCGCATGAGCTCATTCAGCTCCTTCTCAGCGTACTCGACCTCGGGCATGAGGTGCTCCGAGGGATCCCACGGCAGCCATGCGCCCACCTTACCGATGAACAGATTGTCCTTCGGGTAGCGGCGCTGAAGCACCTTGGCAAACATCTGCGTCTCCTCGACCGACGCAAAGCAACGACGCACCTTGACGCCACGCATATTGGTCTGGAACTCGACCTTGTTGTCGTACATCTCCTGCAGATCCTTCTCGTTCTTGAGCTGGAAGACCGCGAACTGCTCCTTGATGTCCGTCTTCTTCACATCCTCATTGTGAACCTTCGTGAACTCCTGGGCATCCTTGAAAAGGTCGTCCACCTTGAGGTCGTACTTCTTCGACAGGAATGCCATGAACTTCTCCATGCCCTTGATCTTCCACTCGTAGTCCATCCACTCAACGAACTTCTCAAACATAAACTCATTCTTCTGCTTGATCACCTTCTCCGGACTGAGAAAGGAGATGATGCAGTACTTCTGTGTCGGGATCTCGGGATCCTCATCAAGATAGTCTACGTGGACGCCATCGTCCTCAGTCTTCGGGAGTGTCTGGAGCTCACGAGGCATTTTATTGTCTGTGTCGCTTAGTTTGAAAGTCCTTTCTACGCAGTGAATAATGTACGATCTCTTCACCACTGCGCTCCTGTTTGTTTTGCTGACGCCGGGTGTCCTTCTGTCTCTCCCGAACGGTGGACACGGCGACATTACCACCGCTCTGGTTCACGCCCTTGTGTTCTGGATTATCCTGCGCTTCATCTCCGGTTACATCTCATGGTGGGTCATCTGGGTCGCCGCCCTCGTGGTGATTGGATACAGGTTTTCTGTGCCGTCTTCGGGCACATAAAAAATACTCGCACGTTCTTAACAAACAAATGGAGTCTAAGCCCAAGCCCACGTCGTCTGGAGTTGACATGAGTGATCTCTTAATGCGCCTTGTAAAGTATGCACTGGAGGGTCTGGCGGTGGCCATCGCCGCCTATGTGCTGCCCGGCAAGACGCTCAAGGCGTCGGAGGTTGGTATGATCGCCCTGGTTGCAACGGCTACATTCGCGATCCTTGATGTCTATGCGCCCAGTGTTGGCTCGTCGGCGCGGACGGGTGCGGGTTTCGGCATCGGCGCCGGACTGGTTGGTTTCCCGAGTGGTGGGCTGGTCTAAGCTGACGACTTCAACACGTCAATAATTAAAGCTGTGACGCCTGTCGTCACGGCCGCCGCATAGGCATTCTGTGTATGCTGTCCCACCACGAGAAGCGTAGAACATGCTGGACTTGCTGTTGTAAAGAGCGTCTTCGCAACCTCTCCGAGCGTATGAGGAATGCACATCCAATTGTGAGCTGTCATGGATACATAATGAACTCCATAATTGAGTGCCATTGCAAGTGCGACCTTGCCCAGCACTTCCATTTACCCTTTAACCAAGACTCTAACTTAATATGAAGGCAGTTCGGTTTCATGGACGTTGGTTTACCATTTCCCCGCGTCCATATGAACCAGAGCGTATGACCACGGATGTTGCGTGGATACAGATCAAGGAGAAGGTAAGTCCACAAGAGGCCTATCGGATCTGGCATGAAAAACAGCGTACAATTTCTCGCTTCCTTCAACAATGTGGATCGAAGCCGCAGTCCTCCTCTTGATTCTGGCACTCGCGTACCGCTTCTGGTGGACAGCCGGACCTAAGCAACAGGTTCCCGCGAACACGGCAAGGCTGTACTTTTTCTACACGACCTGGTGTGGTCATTCAAAGAAGGCCATGCCCGAGTGGGAGAAGGTCAAGGCTGCTCTCGCGTCTAATCCGAAGTTTGGATCCACCACAGTCGAGCCTGTGGAAGTAGATGGAGATAAGGATCGGAAGACGACATCGCTCTACGAAGTCAATGGATACCCGACGATCAAGCTCGAGACCTCAAGTGGCGTCTACGACTTCGATCGCATGGTCACCGCCGACAATGTTCTGGCCTTCCTGCGAAAGACGCTTGGTGAGGAATCGTGAAGCCTGTGCATATCCAGCATCAATCATACGTTTCTTATCGTCGTCCTTCAACTCGTCCAACAGGTAGATTCCATCAATATTCAAGTTGATGGCATCCGCATGAACACGTATCGACCGCAGACCTGCCCACAGTGTCCTCACCATGTCAAACACAGAGATTGTGTCCAGTGTCGACGGAAAGATAGACTGTTTAATATGCGCAATGTCGAGAACAAGAGTACCCTTTGGCACAGCGTCATACATGTTCTCCGCGTACACCCCGCCATCGATATACAGCTGATTGTGAATCACCTGTGGGTGGTAGATGAATGGAAGACAACAGGACGCCTTCATGGCCGCAAGAATGGGAATGTTGCCGGTCAGGAATGTCGGGCGCTGCGTGGTGATGTTGGAGGCTAACAGATAGAGTTTCTGGGGAGCGTCTGCGATCATCTTTCCTCGCAGATCAATGCCCACGGAATCGAAGATCCGCAGAAACAGTTCCTCCGTCAAGTCCATTGTGAACAGACCCTTCTTCTGAGTGAAGGCGAGGATCGTTGCATGACGATACGACGGAAGAAATGCCGATGTGTTTACAAACTTGTATCCGATCTCCTCCATCTGCTCATATGTCAAGCCAAATGCAAGTCCAGTGGCAATGACCGAACCCACAGAGCAGCCGTAGATTCCATCTGGGAACTTTAATTCTTGATGTTCGCGCAGTGCCTTGAGTGCACCAAACAATAGAAATCCTCGAATGCCCCCTCCCCCGAGTGCCAATGCCTTGAACATTCTACCTGTCAAGAGCAAGGATGCTGAAAGCCCGAGACGTCATCCAAGAACAGGAAAATCAACGCGAACGCCGCATGTCCGCGATGCGCCCTGTTTTGTCGCAGATCTACGCACAGATCAAGAAACAGGCCATTCATTCGACGGATGTGCCGTACACGATTTTCGAGGTTCCGAAGTTTGTTTTTGGGTACCCATTGTTCAAGATCGCAGAGGCGCGAGAGTACCTGATCAACGTGTTATCGGAATCCGGCTTTGCCGTGTGGCCTGTGAACAATGACTATCTGTTGATCTCTTGGACGAAGCAGCAGATGAATCGTGGTCGTCCGAGTTTGCTCACGAACTACCGTCCCATGCCATATGATCCGTTGACATTGGCAAGCATGAACATGAACATGAACAACTGAAAACGAAAAGGTATCTACACACTCAACTTCAACAGCATGAACTGTGACCATGTCAATTCTACGTGCGCTGATGGCGAACATGTGTGCACAGATTGTGGAACGGTTATCGGCAGCATTGTCGACGAGGGTGCCGAGTGGCGAATCTACGCAAACACGGAGGACGACCCCTCTCGTACCGGGGGTGTCACCAACGAGCTTCTTCCCGACTCGTCCTATGGTTCCATGATGATGCGGCGGAGGATTCCCGGACAATCAGAGGAGGCCAAGACCATTGCCAAGCTGTCAGCATGGTCTTTCTCGAGCCACGGAGAACGTTCATGGATGGGAATCTTCGAGTCGATCCAGGCATCCTGTTCCCGGATCGGACTCCCCAAGGCGATCAGTCATGATGCATGTGCGCTCTTTAAGCACATTGAAGATGCCCGGAAGTCTCGGGGCGAGACTCGTCGCGCATTGATGGCCGGAGCCGTCTTCACCGCCTGTCGCCAACATAATGCAACTCGCACCCACGAGGAAATTTCGAATCTGTTCCATGTTTCGATTCGAGCCATGTGCAAGGGGCTCAGTCGATTTGACGGCGAGGTCTCGTCCGTCCTGAACACCCAGCTGGGGATCGCCGAACGGATCTGTGCAGATCTTGGGGTTGGCGACAAGGAGCGTGACGCGATTCTTCTTCTGTTGAATACGCTTCCCGAAATGGAACATACACCCAAGACCATCGTGGCCGGGGTGATCGCACATGTACTGGGTGGGCGGTTGAGTGAAGTTTCGGCAGTGTCGGGTGTGTCCTCCGTATCGATTCGCAAGATGACAGAGAAACTTAAGATGTAGGGAAGGCTGTGATGTTATACGAAAGAACTCGTGATCCACCCGTGACGTCCGTCAAAATAATCACCGATGATGCAATATTGAGCGTTAGGTTACCACCGCTGCTATTCGAGAATACCTGAAACACACTCGACGATAGGTTTGCAGGTAAAATTGTCGCAGTAAAGCTCGACGTTATATAGAAATTAGCGGTTTTGGTGTCGATGACCGTGACCTGGAAATACCCGGGCGAGGTGATTGTATACAGGTTAAGAGTATTGTTCGCGGCACTTCCGCTCGTAACCGTGCCACGTACCGTATAGCATCCCGTCATCTGCACCACACCTGCAGTGACCGGACCACTTACGTTGAGAGCACCACCCGCGCCACCCGCGCCAATATTCACGGTCGTGCTACCACCTCCGACGTTCGAAAGCAGGAGCTGGGTGTTACTGGATACGCCGCCGTATGAATTCGAGTACGTAAGAGCACCGTAGCCATCTTGAATGCGCAGGTGTCCGTTGACATCCAACTCATATTTTGCATTTGACGACGCTGCATTGATGCCACCCGGGTTGTATGGATCTGTTGCGATCACCAGTCCAGAGCGAATGCGTGTCCATCCTGAAACATCTAGCGCCAGGAATCCATATCCACTTGTTGCATATTGCCCAACACCTGTGATCGTTCCACCCCACGCAGGTGTGTTGATTTGCCCGAACCCGTCGAGGGCGTAGGAACTCGTGTCCGTCGTTCCGATAGACAATAGTCCGTTCGAGAGGTTCCCGGAGATCAGCATGTTACTTGCTCCCAGACCGATGAACAGGTTACTCGACGAAGACGCAGTGTAGTTGCATGTTGCCGTCACAATTCCACCGCCTGACTGGGATGCTGCGTATGTGTACGACGGTATATTCGCCAAGGAAATGCCGTGCCCGACAAAGATATTTCCACTTCCCGTCATGTTCGATCCCGTTGTTGTGCCGAGGTAGAGGTTGGACGTACCGGTACCCCCTGCATTTCCTCCGATGCTGATTGTATTCGAAATTGAAGTGAGACCACTTGCCGAATTCGATGTTCCGATTAGGATTGAATTGCTAATGTTCGAACCTCCATATCCAGCATATCCCCCCACAAGCACTGAGTTCACCACGTTGGAGGCACTGCCGCCAGTGTAATATCCCACGAACTCAGAGAGCGTTGAGTTTGAGAGGCCGGTGGCGGCTAACAGTCCGAGAGTGGAGTTGCAGGACGCATTACAGGCTGTCGCGTACACTGTAGAATTTCCAGAATTGCTTCCGACGTATACATTGTTGCTACTGTCTCCAATGTACAGAACCTGATACGTAACCGTATTCGCGGTCAGACGGTTGATATTCGATAGATTCATCACTGTCGTGAATGCCCCATTCGAGTACGTGTACGATGGGCGTAATATATACGTTAACAGGGATTGCAGATTTGACGTACTGCTCATTGTGTTACATCCACAACTTTTCGTTTAGGCGCTTTCTCTGCATATACTACAATGGCGTCCTACACTCTCTTCCCGATCAAGGCGTCCGAGCAGCACCTGTATCGCAAGTACAAGCAGTCCGTTGCCGTGTTTTGGACGCCGGACGAGATTGACTTTACAAAGGACATTGCGGATTGGGCGAAGCTGACCTCGGATGAGAAGCATTTTGTTGGCCGCATTCTCGCATTCTTCGCAGGTTCAGATGGAATCGTTCAGGAGAACCTGGCGTCTCGGTTCCAGCGTGAGGTTTCGTCTCCGGTTATCAAGCTCTTCTACTCGTTTCAGAATGCGATGGAGGGAATTCACTCGGAGACATACTCCCTTCTCATCGATACGTATGTCAAGGACGAGGCCGAGAAGGCGAAGCTGTTTGATGGTATCAACACCATCCCCTGCATCGGGCGCAAGGCCGACTGGGCGAAGAAGTGGATTGAGTCTCAGGATGACTTTCAGACTCGATTGATCGCCTTTGCTTGTGTCGAGGGGATCTTCTTCTCTGGTGCATTCTGCTCCATCTACTGGCTGAAGAAGCGCGGCCTCATGCCGGGTCTGACCTTCTCGAATGAGCTCATCTCGCGGGACGAGGGGCTGCATACCGAGTTCGCCGTGGATGTCTACCACACGATGGAGTCACGTAGCGCCACCCGGATCCACACGATCATCAAGGAGGCCGTTGAACTAGAGAAGGAGTTCATCTGCGATGCGCTTCCGTGCTCTCTGATTGGCATGAACGCGAAGCTCATGTCTCAGTATATCGAGTTTGTTGCCGATCGTCTGGCTGTCCAGCTGGGCACACCGAAGATTTACAAGACTGTGAATCCGTTCGATTTCATGGATCTGATTTCACTGGAAGGCAAGACCAACTTTTTCGAGAAGAAGGTGTCGGATTATTCGCGTCCGATGGGAAGCAGTGAGCTGCGGTTCGACGAGGAGTTCTAAGAGTTCCCCATCGGCAGATCGTTTCCAATCTGGTCTGGTTCAGGTGTAACGTCGTCGCCTCCTTGTGTAAACATGGCGTAGCTAAAGGGAGGCAGGAGTGTCTCGGGCTTCTCGGGTTCTTCAGACGACGGATACATTGTAAACCTCTCACGACTGAAGAACGAGATCAGTAGAATTGTAGCTAAAAGTGCTAAGGCGTACTTGAACGACTTCTTCATTGTGTAGTGGGTGGAAGATTTCTAAGTGAGTGATAATGGAAGACCCCGGAATCATAGCATATTCTCAGATTCCAGCTGGATGCGAGTTCCTTGATAAGACTGAGCCAGACACTCGACCCCTGGGAACATTCGCACACGGTACAAGGGTATGCATGCGTGAAAAGGGGAAGTTCCTGAAGGGTACTATTCGGCAAGACGATATCGTCGCGAATGGCGGTTCAACCCCGTTCCTTTCGGTGAACATTGAGGAGGCGTATCGAGGGGACAGGCCTAGTCGAGAGTTCGCATTCTTCAGTCGTCGTGATATTGCAGTTATTCAGTCAGACGAACCTACCACTGCGGGTTCAGTAAAGAAGCGTGTTACCCGCCGGGGTCGTAAACTGGTGATCACCCGTCGCAGACGGACTCGTGGGCGGAAGCTTCACCGGTTTCGCAGCCGCCGCAGTCTGTGAAACGAGAAGAGCCAAAACAAGAAGAGCAGCCAGAACGTACAGAATGCGTGACATTTGTTAGTGAGTGATATTTACTTCGTTCCACTTACAGTATTCCTGTCGTGCGACAACATAAATGGATGCCCTTTCGTTTGATCCTATGATCGGCGCAGTCGCCCTGGTCGGCACTGCTGTCTTCGCACTGGCCGGTGTAGTTGCGTGGCTCTACTGGCAGCAGACCAAGCTTTTCACGAACATGAACAGTCTCGTAAGCGCATTCTCGGAGGTGGTGCAGCAGCTCCCCCAGCAGCGCCCCGTGGAACCCGCCCCTCCTCCGCCGGAAGCAGAGGATGACCGCGCATCTGTCGACGACGAAGAGGATGGACAGTCGGAGAAGGTTCCGGCGCCCGAGGTGGTCGATGGCCCCCCGGCGCCGCTTGATACGGATACGCTCGAGTCTAAGACGAAGAAGGAGCTGCAGGATATCCTGACGAAGCGGGGGATCCCGTTTGGAAAGGCAGACTCGAAGACGGTATTACTGTCGCTACTGAAGGCAACGGCGTAGGCCTTCGCAACCAGCTCAGTCTGAACGGCTGAACCGGTACATTGGAGACGCAATCACAGGGCATTTACAACTTACCTGGATAAACAAACAATGAAGGTCGTTTCGTTCGATATTGGTTTGCGAAACCTCGCCTATTGTGTCCTCGAAGGAACATCTCGAGCCGATGTTCGCATCGTAGACTGGAATATCATTGATATTCTTGGAGAGGCGGCGGGGGTCGGATCGATTCACTGTCACAAGTGCAAGACGGCCGCACGATATGAACATGCATCAGATGGAACGTTCGCGTGTGCACGTCACGTTCCAAAGAAACAAAAGAAGATCACCAAAGTTGAACTGAACAAGAAGACCGTGAACCAGCTCCATGAGCATATGAAGGAGCTCGGCATCACGTCAGATGCAGAGAAGAAAGTGGACTTGATTAAGCTGGTCTACAATCATCTCAAGCAGAATACATGGAAGAAGTGTGTATCTTCAGCCACACAGGGTTCGTGTCTCGATTTGGCTCCGGACATTATTCGTAGTCTTGACCGGCGATCAGAGTCTTGGAAGGGGGCGGACGTGGTGTGCGTAGAGAACCAGATGGATCGGCGGATGTTCGGAGTCCAGGCGATGATCCAGATGTATTTTTCGTGTCGGGGATTTCGGTGCGTGGGAGTGTCGGCAACGCACAAGCTGTCAAACATAGTGACTGTGGAAGATTCGACCGCATCGTATAAAGGTCGCAAAAAGACAGGCATAGCTCATGCATTCCAACTCGTTCCTGCAGGGAATCAAGCTCATTTCGCAGCACATCCGAAGAAGGACGATTTGGCGGATTCATTTCTTCAGGGTTTGTGGGTCTTGGAGCATACGAAGTAAATGCCTTGTCGCGTTCCAAGCTTACGAAACAGACCCGCAGGAGAAGTAAATGGAGACGGATCTCCTCGTGAACCCCCGACTCGTGGGAGGCGGAGTCACCAATCTTGAATCGATCGACCTCCCCACCCTGGATTTTGCTGACATTGGTGGCGGAACGGAAGCCCCTGCGCCGACACCCGGTCCTCGTCTTGTTCCGACATTTGAAGAGACGGGGCCGACCCAGATGGGGGGCATGGCCAACCTCAATGCTGAGCCCTACATGACACCATCTGCACCGATGCGCATGTCGGACGACCATGTTCTTCGTGAGAAGTACGACCTTCTCCGCAAGTTTGAGCGTCTTTCCAAGATGGGAGTCCCGATGCGGAAGCGCTTCACCATCGATTCGCCGCTCGACGAGATGAAGCTGGAGCTGGAGTTTATTCGTCGCGAGAAGTCCATGGATTCCACGATCAAGCAGTTTTCTGAGTGGTTTGTTACTGGCATGTCTGCCGCCGAGTGGGGGTCAAAGAATGTCCCCATGGTCAAGGCATTCGGTCTACAGCTCGACGGTCTGTCTGAGGCTGCTCAGATGAACGTTGTGGATCTTGAGGATGATTTCGAGGAGCTCTATGACCTGTATGGTGAGAATATGAAGATGCACCCGCTGGTTCGTATTCCGCTGCGTGTATGCATGATGGTCTACATGGTGCATCTGACAAATCAGATGGCACAGAAGGCACCCATCCCGAATATCCAGGACATCATGCGCCAGAACCCGGATATCGCGCGTCAGTTGGCGGGTGCGGCCATGCAGAATCAGGCACAACAGATGCGCGGAACCGCGAGTGTCCCGCCTCCCCAACAGGCTGCTAACCCTCTGGCCGGTCTGATGAGTTTCATGCAGCAGTCGGTACCTCCTGCGCCGCCGCCCAATCTGGTACCGAAGCAGCCGCCGCAGGATAAGCCTGTTCGCATCGGTGTCCAGCAGCGTCGCCCCCAGGCGCCTCCTCCCCCTGTTCAGCCATCGCCACCGCCTCCTCAGCAGCAGGTTCGTCCTCCCCCGGGCATTGATGAGCTTCTGAGGGATATCAAGACGAGTGTCGTCCAGCAACCGGCGAAGAAGGGGCGCGGATCCACAGGCAAGTCCGTGAAGATTAGCTTGTAAGGGAGTAATGTCCGATACCTCACCCAGTTCAGTTACAACTACAACCGAATCACCCGTGTTGGGTACAGTTACAGCTACGCGAAGTCAAAGACTGCCTATGACTCCAGCCGATATGGAATCATTAACAACTGCATTAACAAGAGTAATCACACTCACTAAACAGCAAAACGCTCTAACATCGCCGGGAGAGGCCTACACTCAGAAATCACTGCAATTCATAGTAGATGCAATCGCAGCTGCACAAAAAGAGCTTGACGCAGTCCAGACGAGATTGAAGAGTGAGAACAAGTTAGGCGGCCGAACCCGCCGACACCGCCACCGCCACCGGAAAACCCTGCGTAGGAAGTAAATGCCCACGCTGGAACAGAAGGCGGCGGCATTGCTAAAGAAAATCAAACAGGCCGAGGATGATTTGGGACGCACCAAACACGCACATGCATGGACCAGCGATCCCAGTCTGAAGCGCATCAAGCCGCAGGACCACGCTGCTCACGTAGAGAAGCTCAAGAAGAAGGTTGCGGATCTGAATGAGAAGTATCGCAAACTCGAAGAGGACTCTCGCACTCATGGCGGAACTCGTCGCCGTCGTCACAGCCGTCGCCACCACACACGTCGGCGTTAAGCTTTAACATAGTTCACAATCACTAACAATGATCCGAAACGTAACGGAATCACAAAAGAGACGGGTTGCGGGACGCCAACGGTTTAAGTGTGCCGCATCTATTCTGGACTACACATGTCCATTGAAAGGAGAACCTTTCGATGAATCTGGTTATGAGATCGACCATATCAAAGAACTCAGAGATGGAGGCAGTAACGACCTCGAGAATCTACAAGCACTGTGTATCATGTGCCACCGAGTCAAGACGGTTCGGATGACGAGTGCGATGTCTAAGAAGGAAACGTCGAAGATGGAGGTAAAAAAAGAAGCACCAATGCCCTTTTCCGAAATTCTTGACAGGTATCGCTATCAACCCAAAGTGCCACAGCCACGTCTATTGTGTCATCATTGCCACGATCAGCACAGAGGATCTGTTCGGAAAGATGATCGTGGGCTGCTTTTCTGCTCGCGGCATAATAGAGGATCGTGCGAATTCTTGGGATGTATCGGGAAGTCAGATGTCCATGCAAGAATAGTTGGTCCGATTATGATTTGGGATAAAAACGGAACTCGGGAAGTCAAGCGATAAATGAAGTAAAAATGCCGATTCTCGAAGCCCAACTCGCCAGGGCACAGAAGGATCTCGCAGCCTTTGGAGATGCGAAGCCTTCGATGTTCTACTTGTTTCGGCGGCGTCGTGCAGACCAATATCACGACAGGGATACACAACTTCGTGGTCTCAGGGAGCGGGTGAGCCACCTCCAGCAGCGGATTGCGGCGAGAAACGAGCAAGTCGAGCTTCACGCAGCTGCTGAGGCGTTAATGCAGCTGTCCCTTCATGACTTGACCCAACAGATTGCCCTTCCAACTCACACATCTGTACCCACTGCTCAGACGTGATCTTCTGGAACGTCTTCAAACAAATTGAGACATCCTTCGGTGTCTTCTTCCCCATGTGCCGACAGTAGTCACAGTTCGTCATGACAATGTACTGCCACCAGGGTCCCGTTCGCAGCACCAGAGCGTAGAAGGTGGACAGCTGCTTCCACGTCACTACATTTTTCTTGTGGCTCACATGCTTCTTGTACTTACACTGAATCGCATAGTACTTACCGTCACTCTCCGCCACGATATCGATTCCGACATCCGGGCGTTTGAGGCTTAGTTGAGTCAGCAGTTCGTCAGGTACGTCCTTCAGCAGCCAGACGTTCTTCAACTTACGGACATGCTTGAGATACTTGACGCAGAACTCCTCGAAGACATCACCGCGAACCTTCTTGTTGTCACGAGTCCGCATCTCAGTGAAAGTGTGGGCGGGTTGTTCATACCACTTTTGGCATTCAGTCAGGAACAGGTCGAAGAGGCTAGTGCCGTCGGGGCGTTCGCGAAGAAAGAGAGCGTGGAGATCCATGGTCGTGCGCTCTACTTGCGCTGCGTACCCGTGTTTCCGTTTTGTGTGAATAACTCTGGGTCATTTGTGTAGGGTCCCCACAACTTCCCTTTCGACCCCTCCCTGAATCCTTCGACAGGGTGTGACCGCGAGATACCCATGGACAGAACTACGAACCCTCCCGTGAGAAGCAGGGCGTGAACAAAATCGCGAGTTCCCATGTAACACACCGCGAAGATGGCAACGCGACGCACAAAGATGTTTCGCTGATACTCGTCTTCTTTGGAACTGAACTCATCGACAATGTACCTAGAACCTACATTCATAAGCATCATCATGATGCCTAGGAACAGGAGGTCGATTTTTATTACGGGTGGCGTAAGTTTCATTGTTTATGTGCGAGAGATTTACATTGCACCGGTCTTCGGCTTCGTGGAGTGATCGGTACCAGATCCCGGGGTCACCATCTTTCCATCCTTATCCTTCTCGGCATGCTCGTACGACGGGGCGGCCTTGAGGAGGGCGACGGCAAGGAGGAGAGCCGGGAGCTCATTGTGCTGCTTCCAGAGCCAGGCAACAAAGCCAAAGGCAACAGCCTTGCCGACCTGGGACTGAACCAGGAAACCCAGCATCTTGGGCATAAACGCAATGAGGGCAACGAGACCAACGACAACTACGAGTTCGGATGTGCCAGTGAGCTTCATTTGTAGTATCGGGAGCATATTTTTCTACGGGGGGAGAATAATGGCACTGGTGTGCACAGATTTAACCGAGGCTCATGGTTCGCCCTTCAAGGTTGTGAATCTCATGGCAACCCCCGCCGCAGCTCCTGGAAATTCAAAGAAGGGTGTTCAGGCAGTAGTCGAGCACATGCAGACGACCCTCCCGCTCGACACGAACCCCGCGACGTCGAACTTTTCCGCTCCTCCGGTGGTTGCGGCACAGGCGCAGATGACGAACCAACCCGACAAGCTCAATCGTATTCTTGCCCTCGTGGAACAGAATAAGACCGGGTATGAACCCTCATCGGGTAAGGATATGTTCTTGTATGTTTTAACAGGCGTCGTGTTTCTATTCACGTTTGACACATTCGTCACGCTCGGACGGGGGATGCGCTAAGCCGTATTACCTTGGAACTTCGGCGTGTAATCTGCATTATCCAGTCGAGTCTCGAAGGATGATACGTCCTCAAACACATTGTCAATATACTCGATCTCAAACGTGAATGTATTCTCGGCGGGACCGAATGTAATGGGAGCCGTCATAGGATTTGTAGCCGACACAGAACTCAGCGGGAGGTGGCGACGAAGAGTAATGTGCATACGATCCAGAGTTCCAATCGGTGGATTGTAGGTCGTGATGTTCGGTGCATACGACATGTCGTTGTAGTAGATGGCCTGAGACACCACTGCCTGTCCAGACGCGTTGTTGATCGTGATAGGTCCACTGTTCACGTTCAATGTTTCGAAAGCTCCTGTTGTACCGGTAGACGGAGATGCTTGAAGAATCTGTGTCGTCACATTTGCACCTGCGTTCGATAATCCTGAAATTGCCAGATACTGCCCAGTTACGAAACTGGTTGTAATGGTTGTTGAATAAGCATACTGAAGATTATTCACGATCATCGTTGAGTTTGATGTAGGTGTTATCGTCCCAGTGAATGAAGTTGTGACACCAAGAACCAACGATGTAGATGACGGCACTGATGTAACGACTCCTGTCAAGTTCGCAGGAGTTGTGCCAACATTCGAAAATGTCAGAGTTTCACCAATACTAATATAATGAGGAAACGTGAAGGTGAACGTTGGGGTGGTAGTAGTGGCGTTACTGACAGTAAGAGTAAACGCAGACGTCAAGTTGAAATTAACTGCGGTAGCCGATGTTCCCGATCCTCCGATCGTAGGATTGAAAACTGTGATCGTATTTGATGTAGAAGACAAGACGTTAAAGTTTCCGTTGTATCCTGCGGCGTTAGGATATCCGGAGTTACTTGTAAATCCTGCAAAGTTTACACTAGATCCAACTGGGATCGGGGTCACTGAATTAGTTGATGTATAGGTTGCTGTTACACCGTTTGCATTAGATGCAGCGACAGTAAAATTTCCAAGTCCGACTGATGTTGGAAAAATCGATGTTGGAGCATTCAACGCAGTAAATATGCGATTGCCTACATTGACGATCGTTGAAAAGGTGTAGGCTGCACCTGTTGCCACCACGGGGCGGTCGTTGAGAATCTTTGCAAACGCAGAATCCACGTACCCAGAGCGATCGGCACCTGATGCACACTCATCGATGCGATTCAGCCCCTCGATGCCCATCATGATATAGGTATCGGACGGCTGAACTCCAAGCAGGGCTGCGTTCATCAGGCGGATACGCGTCACCTTCTGAAATGGCCGCGGAAAGTAGACTACATAGTCTCCAGGATCCGATGATGCAGCACCACCATTGACACGCACATACTTGGTCGGGTCACGGTCACGAGAGTCCACCGTGATCGTGCGATAAGCCTTCCGCAGAACTGGCCGCGGCCGACTGGTCGTTACCAGAACTCCGTTGCGATCAAAGTTCATTGTCTCTTACGACGGAATGTTTTTCCCTTACGGGAACGGCGTCTCCTTCATTGTTCTTCTGCGTTAAAAACAAACCATGGGAGACTCTGGAGCAACAGATATCGGGAATAATGTGACATGGACGATTGTGCTTGAGGACTATTTTGCCCAGACGGGTGAGAAGGCGAACGGTCTCGCGATTATGCACAAACGTGCGGAGAGTATCTTTACTCGCCGCAAGACCTACATTGACCTGCCGGTGATCGTTGGTTCAGGCGCAGTTGCCTTTCTGAATGCCGGTTCGTCTTCGCTGTTCACAGATCATCAACTCGCCGCCACTGCGCTTGGCGTGGGATCCCTGGTTATTGGTATTCTTAACACAGTTGGTACGTACTTTGGATGGGCTAAACGGGCAGAGGGTCATCGCATGTCTAGTATTCACTATGCGAAACTCTACCGCTTCATCAATGTCGAACTGCGACTCCCTCGCGACCAGCGTATGCAGCCTGGTGATTTCCTCAAGTATGTAAAGGATCAGTATGATCGGTTAGCTGAGCTGAGTCCCTTGATCCCTGGATCGATTACGTCGACCTTTGCCAAGCAAATGGAAAAGTATAAGGACATCTCGAAGCCTGAGGAGACCAATGGTCTGAATAAGATCAATATCTTCGTGGACTCGGCTCATGAGCTTGAGGGTGCACTGAGCCCGTTACCGCCGCCGCCTGTGCTGCACACGCCGCCTACAAAGGCGGCAACGCCATCTTCGTAACGCGATATTGGCGCTTCTTGTATAGACCATTTCGCATGCCGAACTGTCGCCTGAACTGGGGGTCAACGATGTCCACAATGAGCGGGTGAACGACACGTCCCTTCTTCTCTACACGCAGGATACGGCCAACAATCTGATCAATGTCCGGACGAGGCGTGGCCATCACCAGTGTATTCAAGGTAGGGACATCGAATCCCTCCTTGCACATACTGTACGTCGCAATCAGAATGGCCTTCGTCTTACAGTACTCGGTTCTCAGCTCTGGCTTGACGGCTGTGCCCAGAATACACGCAGTCTCACGCAGCTCCGGACTCAGCCCCGCCAAGATGTCTTGGCAGTGCTGAACTCGATCGGACAAGACCAAGATCTGTCGACCGCCTTCGCTAATGTCTTCCAAGATTCCACACAGCCACTTCGTGCGGTCTTCGCAGCCTGTCAGCTTGTTGACCATGATCGGGACGGATACCATTCCCTGCGAGGACATGACAATCTCGTTGAATTCAGGGTCGTCGTTCTTGTACTCGTAGACCTCTACATTGACCTGGGTGTCCACTGAGTCACCGGTTTCTGACTTGTATAGTAGCGGACCAAGGAACCAGTGAATCGCATACATGAGCTTGTCCTTGCGGTCAGGGGTCGCAGACAGCCCAAGCATGTACTTCGATGTGACCTTGGGCAACGCCTGGACAAACACCTCAGAAGCAATGTGGTGACACTCATCAACGATAACCAGACCGATCGGTCGGAACTCGTCTGCATTTACTTTCTTTTGAACAATTCCCTGGATCATTCCAACCGTGATGTCGTGAATTGATGTGAAACTCGGGATAATGTCGACCAGACTATCAAGATTGGGTTCCGAACCGACTATCTTTGCAAGATCTATAAGTTCATCTGTCTTGATGTTCTTCAGTAGCTTGAAGTTGGGCGTAGTGTCGCCGCGTTTGTATTTCATTACCCCCTCGTCAACTCGGATTGTGAAATCTCTGATAAACGTATCACACGAGGTGTCCTCGTTTCGGAGTCCGATCCGAGCATTGGGCAGGAACGCCTTTACTCGATCAATCCACTGGTCGCGGAGGAAGGTATTGTGGACCACAACAAGGGCAGGAACTCGCAGACGAGATGCGATATACAATGCACAGACCGTCTTTCCTCCGCCGGTGTGCAACGAGATGATCCCATCATGGGGTTCAGGCAATAGGAAGGAGTTCACGACGGGAAGCTGGACAGGCCGTAGACTGCCAGTGAAGTCCCAGAACCGCCCAGATGTCTCCGGAACATCGCGAGTGGTCGTAGGTATGCCGAAGCGTTCGATACCAAAGTGCTTAGGCACGTAGAGGTGGGTTTTGGTTTCGTGATACACCGGATACTTCGGCTGAGCCATCGGGTTCACGAAGGAGAAGGGTCGGACAGTCAAAGCCTTTTTGAGTGCCAACTCCCGAGAGTCCTTGGGAAGTTGGTATCCATTGAGGGTTAACATTTGAATGTTACAATTCTAAGAAACTGTGCGTTCGTTTTACGACGAACGGTGGACAATGCAGTCGAAGGTCAGGTGGAGCACCTCATCGATCGACTCCATCACCCGAGAGCGAACGAGATCCTCGACATTGTACATCACAGCCGGGAACATCGCCGAGCTGATCTGGACACGGTCAAAAGGCTCGACGTCATCAACGAGCGCACGGACAATCGTCCGGGCATAGTGGCTGCAGCGGCTGCGCGGAAGAGTGTACTGGTAGCGAAGCTTCTTGGTACCGCTGAAGGTTGACGTGATCTCGACGACATCGGGATACGCGGGATCCGTCTGGAAGAGGATGATGTCGTCGGCGCTCTGCTCAGAGGTGCGAGTCACGTGGAGGGCGAGAAGGGTAGTCATTTGATAGTATCCCCTCCCTCCCGTCTAAATCGGTCCATCCCTGTCCATATCCGGAAGGTCGCGGTCGCGATCACGGTTGCCTTGTGCAGTGTGATCCCCATAATCACCTTCATCTACATTGCGATCATCGTCATCCGGTGCATCACGAGGGGCGCCGACGCCGACGTCTACATCGGGAATGATCTCCTCGAGTGGACCCAGTTCCCGTTCAATCTGAGCTGCAAATACATCACGGTCAGCATTGGTGATGATGAACGGAGCCATGCCTCGGTCAAGCAGATCCTTTGTAATCTGGCGCTGACTGTCCGTCATTTCACGTAGACGATCTGTGAAAAGGTGGCGTTCCTTGGCTCGGAGTGTATTGGTCTCTGTCCGTGCATCCTTGAGAGGTGCCATCAGTGCGAACAGTGCTAAATCCTTTTCGCGGAGTTCCTCGTATGCCTTTCGCTTGACTGGATCCTTCACGATGGTTCCAACAAGTTCCTTCAGGAACCCCTCCGTAATATCTCTCAACAAACTGGGTTTCTGCGTGGTGTCAATTGACGATACATCCACATTCATCTGGAATGCATCCTTCAGCCGCTGGATGATCATCAGGTTTGTTCTCCATGAATCGCCCTCAGCCTTTGGAATAGCTGGGAGACGAAGACGACGCTGAATGTCCTTGACATCGGGTACAGTGAGAGGAGGGAGCTGAACGTCAACTGGAGGAAGTGGTAGGGTTGACGGGCGTGGGCGTGTCTTGTCAAGGGGAACCACTGGTTGACGAATCACAGGAGGAACATCCGACGCCCAGACAGAGCGGGGGTTTCCGCAAGGTGGAAAGGATGTCACAGTGCCGAGCTTCTCAGGCGGCAGACGAACTGGGATTAGCCCAACCATTGGAGTTGGCGGTGGACGGATTTCAAATTCAGACTTGGCGCGAGTCAGTGGAGACTTGAACGCAGGAAGCAGCTTCTTGAGGATGGCGACCACACCCTTCCGGATCGCTGCCGGTTCGCTCAGTACGCCACGCATGACGGCAACGCTCGGTCCCTTGAAGGATGTCGGGTATGCCTCAAAGGTCTTGCGCAGAACTGTCATGAGACCATCGACAATGGTCGGTGCCTTGTCCGAGTCTGTATCGCGAGGGAATCCGTCCAGCTTCAGCGGCTGAGACCCGAAGGATCTGCGCGGAACGAGCTGGGGCAGGTGGGTCTGAAGCAGAAGCACTGTCGCTGCAAGTCCGATCATTCCCCGTGCTTTGCCATCACGGTCACGAGACTTTAGAGTGTCGGCCATGACTCGAGTCTCCTGCAGGACTGGAATCAACTGATCTTGAGAAGGGAGTAACTGGAGTAGTGAGATCAGGAGGAAGACTGTGGAATCAGAAGGATCGTTCACATCGAAAAATTCCTGAAGAGATCTCAACTTGGTCGTAAATGTCAGTGTAGAGTGCCCGTGAAACGTTTTCTCCTCCAACGCATCTGCATGTTTCAATAGACGCCCTTCCTCGGAAAAATCCTCCTGGTTCACCAGGACATCCTTATTGATTTCTTCGCCACACACCTTGCAGACTCGAGATCCGTCGACACGCACAGTCCACGTATCGTAGAAGGCCAGTCGGTCTGTTGCCATGTCCCCGTTCAGCATGGCAAGAGTGTGGTCGCATACCACAAACAGTCCTTCCGGATCCACGGTCACCTGCTTGGAGTGCGGTACATCGCGCGTGAGTAGCTTTACGGCCTTCAGCTTATCTTCGGGGAATCGCTGTTCATCCTTGAGAATGGCAACCACTTGTTCGCGAAGCTGCGAGATGCCTCGAGATACATACTTTTCGTACTTGACGCTCGATACAGTGGGTCGGCTCTTGTAGGCCGATGCCAGTGCCTTCCTGTACTCGATCAGCATGTCCTTCGACGTTGACTCTTTCCACTGTTCGCGATTCCGATATCCGATCTGATGGCGTTCCTGCTTGACAATGTCCAGTGGCAGACACTTCCGTTCATATCGCACGAACTTGCCCTTGTCATAGACCTCCCATTGCCGAATCACTCCATGGGTTACAAAGTCCTGAAAGGACAAGCCCAACAACTTGCATTGGTCTTCGTCTACATCGGGGAACCGAAGGTCGCCGAGCTCTGACACGGGTAACATCTCCACCGTTCCTGAATTCCCCGCCAATGACTGAATCATCTTCACCACAAGATGACCGCCATCCTCCTGACCCATGAGCCACCGCCGCGCAGCCAAGCCGGGAAAGTACTTGTTTCCGTATTCATCCGATATGTTCGAGGATGGAGGTGGGTTCGTCCCCTCTTTGAATGGAAGTTCAATGGGAGGAGGCATGACATCCACCACCTCCTTCTTAGGAAACCGCTGCTTCCACAAGTCCCACGGCACATCCTCCAGCTTTACATCGTAAATCTTGAGGTACTTGCGGCCTTCTCCATATGGATCCTGTGTGACGGGAACACCATGCTGCATGACTGCGTCCAGCTCCGGCACGACGTCACTCAGTGGCTCGGTTGTTTCGATGAACCGTGCATCGTTCGAAGCCAAAAAAGGGTGATCTGCCAGGGGATCCGGGATGGGAAGCGACCGTTTCTTAAGCCAGTATCCCTTGAAGGACACGAGATCTGCAGTTCCGTCCACAGGTACCTGCAAAATGTCGATACGTCCATCTTCGTGACGCCGTGTTCGGTTCATCTTGAAATTCGGAAGAACCCGAGTTCCGTTCTTTCCCTCTTCATCGACGAATGTGGTCGGAACATCAATCGGGTACGGGGTTCCTTCTGTTGCAAGATAGGGGAGAGGCAGGGCGGTTATCATGCGAGTATATCCGTTGGGCTGACGATAGGCTTCGTCTGTAAAGAGCGGAACCCACGTATCGTCAAACGCAAAGGTTGCATAGTCTAGTTCAGACATGAGGACAGGCTGAACCCATGGAAAAGAACGGAGGCTTTTCGGTACATTGACCTGATATCCCTCGGGTGCTTCGCTTACATATGTTTCATATAGGTCGCGCACCCGCTCGACTTCTTTGCTAATCTTTTCGATCTGTGCCTGAGTTGTCCGACCCTTGGGAACCATGTGTTCAAATGCATCCGTGACTTGTTCGTTTAACGTGTAAAATCGTACCTTTTCGTTTCGCTGAACTTCTTCGTCGAATTCAATCACATCTCCAATGAGTTCTACGTCTGTAGCCTCAAACGTCAGAAACTCGTTCTCCATTATACACCCCGAAGAACTGTTTCACACAGTGCCACCGCCTCCGTCTGAATGCGCTCCATCACTGCCTCGGGCTTGGCCTTGGTTCTGAACTGAAGAATCAGCTTGGCAGTCAGCGGGTGATCGATTCGGTAAGAGACATAGTCAACCAACCCTGCCGCATCATGCAGAATCGCCTGAGCCAGTGCACCGAGCGTATGTCCCTCTGTTGTGCTTTCCACCACATATGCCCCCGACTCATCCTTGGAAACGGGAAGCTTCACAAACTCCAGCACCTTCTTCTTGAGAACCTCGGTTGCCGTGTGCATCAGACTACGCGCCGACTGAACACCAATGCTCTCCACCGTGAAGTCGAAGTGCATCGGACGCTCGGTCTTTAGGTCGCGAACATACGACCGCTGAATAAGATGATTGTCAAAGATCCGCACATCCTCGCCCGGGCGACTCAGGATGAACGAGTCGCGGTCGGCCTTTGCCCGAATCTCATCAATGTGATTCCGGAACGTCGACACGCAAACCTGCGATGCACCCGTCATAGCCAGACCGAGGCCGCACTCGATGTGAAGTACCTCATTGGGCTTGAGGGTCAGGAAGTAGAGGGGCGTCTCCAGGTCTCGATCCTTGAGCAGGACGTTTCCGCGCGGACCCGCCACCACAAAGTCATCGGTCGTAACCTCGCGACTCTCGGGACTGGACATGAAGCGAACGGTTATCTTGGTGTCGCGAATCACATCGCCTTCCGATGCGGTTACACGGACGGGCAGCATCTCAACACGGTGCTTCAGCATCTCATTAATCATCTGCGATGTGTTCTCACGAATCACTACATCACGGATTACAACAGTCGGAATCTCAGCAAGGAGGATGCGGCGGAGTGCGTTGATGAAGGGGACACATGCATTCACAATCTCAAACGTCAGCCGGTAGCCGTTCAGCGACTCGCGAACGTTCTCAATCGAAGCCATACTTGTCTTACTGTTTCGTTCTTTTAGTTTCGTTTTTTTGACACGAACTCACAATGAGTCAGCAACCGATCTTATTTTACAGTAACCGTGATGGCAACAGTCGGCAGATCGTCGAGACACTGAAGGCCCTCAACAAGCAGAATCTCTGTCGCATGGTCGAGATTGAGAGTGTTCAACGGGCGCAGCTTCCATCGTTCCTCAAGAGCGTACCCACACTCTATCTTCCCGATACAAAGGATATCTATGTGGGTAAGGACATCTTCGGATACATCTCCAAGCCCGTGGCCGCTCGTCGCGAGGTACCGAACAATGCACCTGGGAAGCCGAACCCCCAGGGCGCACCTGCCACTGCAGCATCCGGTGAACTCGAGTCGTGGTCATTCGCAACTGCAAATGGTTTCTCGGACTCCTACTCGAGTTGGGATGGCAAGGCGAGTGCCGGGGATCAGCTGTTTTATACATATATCGGCGCCGAGCCTGTGGCGCCGGGACCTCCGGAGCCGCAGACGAAACAGAGTTATGATGGAGATAAGGGAGGACGCAATGAGGATGTTGCTTCCAAGATGAAGCGGCTCCAACAGGCGCGTGACAATGAATACAAAGGGATTACACGCCAGTAAATAATAGCATCCAATGTCGAGCAAGTCGAAGCTTCTGTCTCTATTCTTTGACCAATGGGAGTCCTTCTTTGATGAGCTTATTCGCGTCTTTCCCGACGACACTGACTTCCCCCGACTCAAGTCCTACCTCCGTATTGGCCGCACTGTCAATCCCAAGCGAGTCATTGCCGCAGTTCAGAATCACATGTTCCCCCACGAGGCACTTGTTCGTGCCAAGAATGCCGATTACTTCCTCAAGCACCCGTTCAACCAATACGAGGACAAGGAGGACATCTCCTATGTAATCCGTAAGGTGAAGAACCTGTGGTTTGAATTAAGTCCTCATAATCAGAATGCGCTGTTTGATTATATCATTCTACTCGTTGACCTTCTCCACAAACACCTCGAGACTGCGTAGTTCAGCAATACCTGCCTCTACATCATTGAAGTTCCGGAACAAGATCTGGTTCACCTCTGCGGGTGACCACTTATAATTCAGCGACTCGTCGGTCACAACGACCTCCGTGTCATAGAAAGAACACACCATCTCCTGGAGGACGGCTAGGCTGCACTTCTTGAAGTTGACAATCATGTCAATGCGCCCTGGACGGATCAGGGCTCGATCAATACGGTCGGGGAAATTCGTGGTAATCGCCAGAACACGCCCATTTGCCTCCAGGGTGCCATCGAGTAGATTGAGAATGAAAGAAAGGTCAATTACCTCCTTCTCCTCTTCCTTTCGATCAAAGAAATCATCCTCCTTCTTCTTGGTCTCTGGTTGGGGCTTCTTCCACTCTCGGCGCAGAACTGTGTCACCCATCGCATCAATGTCTTCAATCACATACAGTCGCTCCGATACAGGAATGACAAACTTCTCAGTCTGTACGCCATTGTAGACATGGATTTCATCGTTAAAGAACAGATGCTGTAACTGAGCCTTTGTCTTGATTTCAGAAAGCTGGACATTGACAATGTGGCGCTTCGCTTCATTTGCGATCGCCTTGATGCTCGATGTCTTCCCCGTTCCGGGCGGACCATGGAACATGAACCCAAGCGTGTATGGAATACCCTTCTGATCATACCAATCGCGGCGAGTGAGAAAGAAATTCACGCGGTCGCGAACCTGATCACGCTCCTCGAAAAAGACATTCTTGAATGTCCGATTCGTCGTGAACTTGGCCTTTGAGTAGACGAGATGCGTAGTGGGGAGAGGATTCTGAACACCCTTCGTCTTGGTCTGGATCATCTGATCAAAGTAATACCGGTGCGACCCCAGCTTGTTGGCCATGCGGCGCTCATAGTCCGTATTGCATGTGTCAACAAATGCCTGGAGGTGCTGTACATCATGCTCATAACAATACAGCTTGAACTTGATCATTTCAAGTTGACCGTCTGTGATCTTCATCTCCTGGAGCTCAAAATACACATCAGACTCCAGACAGACAGGCTCGTACTCGTTCGGGAGGTAATCGTGTTGAGACACCGCCATCAGGCTTCGCATGGCCGGAAGGGTCGTCACATACTGTACTACGGCATCCATGCGAGATGCGTAGATCCCCTGTACCGGCTGACCCCCGCGGTTCTGAGCCGTGACAACGCCGCGTTCACACGTAATTGAGGCGCGAGGTGTCTTGAGGATCGACTGGGGAACTGGCGGTCGGGAACCACTGCGGCGGGGACAACACCATGCAGATGCCCATGCCGACCATGTCGGATAGGTTCGCACGGCCAGATCAAACCCATTCAGTGCCATCAAGCTCATGAGGGGGCGTTTCCCTCCACCCATTTGCAGAGTCATCTGCGCCTTAATAAGATCGTTCACGGATTGCATAGTCATTCAACCAAAGGTTTGTGTAATACACTTATCGAGAGTGGCTCCCGTGGGATGAACGGGTTTCGTGCGACGAAGACGCAGCTCCTTCGATGCCTTCTCGACCGTATCCTGAGAGAGTGTAACATATCGCTTCACGTCGCGCACCGGGCCCTGCACATTCATGGTCGGCACATGGAGGCGAATCGGCGGAAGGGCAACGGATACAATGTCATCAGACGTTGCGAGGTACTCGCGAAACTGCTCAATGTCCAGTGGTCCACCAAACAGCCGAAGGGTGGAACGAGGCGGCGCAGGAGCCAACTCCTTCTTCGCATAGAGACTGCGGTACATGTCAGCCAACAAGCAGTGGCGAGTCCATCGAACTGTGTCCGAATGATGTGTATCCGCGTACAGATACGCCAGTCCACACTCGGGTGAGCAGAAGTGCCCTTCGCACGTATAGATATTCTCATATGCATCGTAGCTAATGGGGAGGACACAGGGCTTCCAACTGAAGCCGGAGCAGCACCAGAAACACGCAGCAGACCCGTAGGATGGCGACTTGACTCGCGTCAGAATCTCCTTCATAGTATCTGTGTTGAACCTCTCTCCGACCCGCGATGTCTCGACAGCGGAGAGAATGTCTGAATAGGATGTGGATCCCTGTTCCTGCGGAGCGGGTGAGCTTTCCTCCACCGGGAGCCGTAACGAAAAGACCACAGGGGCATCCTGAACTTGCTTACGCGGGGGCATTTACTTGTTGAAAGTCAAAGGTGTTTAAGTGCGATGGAGTTCCAGGTAGTTGGGGATGTACACTTTTCACCTTATTTTGAGAGCAAGGTTGATTTTTCTGATGTAATTAACCCGACCAAAAGACTTCTCTTAACAACAGGGGATATTATTCAACCATATTCGCAAACTGCTTACAATTTCTACATGTATTGTGCCAAAAACTGGGAGAGAACGTATGTCATGATGGGAAATCAGGAACATGAATCAACGAATAATGTGTTTCATTATTCTATGGACGAAATGGTTATTTTGATGAATAATTTGATTGATCGTATAAACCATGATATAGGATCAAAGAAACTCATTTTTATTCAGAATACCTTTTTTGATATCTCAGAAGAGTCGGTTCGTATCGTTGGATTAACATTATGGGCAGACGGTGCTATCAGAAATCAACTTCGCAGTACAACCCTAACCGATAGTATGGTTCAAACCATCTCATTTGATGATAAAACATTTCGTGCGCAAATTATGTCTGGTAACGGAAATGGTGCATCCGGAATGATGGGTCCTCTCCTTGTCTCTTCATGGCTTCCGTTTGAGTATCATAAGAATACGGAAAAGGCATATTCTACACTATCATACGAAGATCTTACCGTTCTTCAAAACAGAGAAATGAACTTTCTACGCGACATGTGTCAGGAAGCAAGTGCACTAGGGTATAAAGTTATTGTGTGCTCTCATTATGTTCCAACTGAATCGATTCGAAAGGAAAGTCCCATCATATCAGTTGAAAACGATTTTCCAATTAGTTTTTTCTGTAAGAATGTTGAGCACATGATTCGTAGCCCGATTGCTGCATGGGTTTGCGGGCATGTTCATCTTGAACAGACAGTGTATGTCAATGACATACCTGTGTATGTAAATTCGACTGGATTTACGCATACCCAAAAATAAACCCACTTCCTCCATTGTATGTGTATGATGACGAATACGCACTTGATATAAAAGAAGAACCTGCGCCACCACCGGCTCCTCCTCCACCACCAATAATATGGAGGCCGATAGACGATGCTCCCGATCCACCACCCCTGTATCCGCCTCCTCCGCCTCCGGAATATGCAGTGTAACCAGAATATGCCAGACCCACGCCTGCTCCTCCGCTATTGCCAGAACCTGCATTACCGTTCGCTAGCGAGTTATAATTACCGTTTTCACTCAATCCACCTAATCCTACGTTTGACCCTCCACCTCCACCACCATGGGAACTAAAATAAATGGCGCAAGAACAGGGTGGATTACAACAGATAAATTCGGTAACCGTGCCTCCGTCTGCTCCAAGATAAGCGGTTCCCCCGGTGACAGCCACAGTTCCACTTCCTCCGGCGGCTCCTCCGCCTCCGGCTAAATTATAGGCTCCTCCGCCTCCGGATGCAAAGCCTCCACCTCCGCCTCCTGCTGCTATTATGTTACCAACCTTTGCAGTGCCTGTATCGAAACTTGTATACCCTCCACCGCCGCCCGAATGTGTGTTTCCAGCACCACCGCCGTTTGCGCCTGCGGTCGGTGACCCTCCTGCACCACCTATCGTATAAGATATAGTCGTACTCGCCGGAACTGTGGCCGTTCCGTATATAAACGCACCCGAGCCACCTCCTGCGGTTGCACCCGAACCCGATGAAGCACCTCCTGCGCCTCCTGCAACTCCAAACGTAAATTGCAACGAGGACGCAGGCGAAGTCCATGATCCCGAACCAGTTGCTGTGGTCTTCCAAACGTACCTACTAGATGAATAAGGACTTGTATAGGTTCCGATGACAGATGCAACAGAACAAATGTAATTCGTTGCATCTGTAAGTGCGGAAAACGGTAATGTATACGTTGTTGTTGCAATTGAAGTAACAACAGTTGATCCATACTTGAACGAATAGGATCCACTTCCGATAGTTGCTGTCCAAGTGAACGTTACGTTACTCGATGTCGTTGCAGAAACTGCCAAGTTCGTAGGCGCAGTGGGTCCGGCCAATACACCACTGCTTGCTGCAAGTGTACTCTGTGATTCAGACCGAGTTGCGAGAACGAGCCCATAATAAGTAGTTCCACCTACCAATGGGGCTGTCTGCACACCCGTCGTTAAGATCGTCGTTGTACCTGACACAATTGCACCCGATGTCGAATTGTTAACAGTGTTTAGATACCACGAATATCCAGTGGGAGCTATACCGCTGGATGGAGCCGCCCAGGTGAAAGACCAACTGCTCAATCCTGGAATCCTAAGACTCACGCTGGTGGCTGCGTTGGCAATACCTACTGCACTTGACGTTTGTGTTGCACTATACGTACCCGTCGCCGTATTCGATGAAAGTGCACTGAGGTAATAACTGGTGCCAGGTGTTACTGTGAATGTTATTGCACCCGACGACCACAGGGTTGTCGGAACAGATCCTCCACTGCTTGTTCCCAAAATAACATAATACGACCCGGTTCCACCAGACACGTTTGGTGTGTACGCCGATGTTGTAATGGAACTCACTGTGTAGGTGGTTGGTGCAGCAGGGGCTGCGAGTTTCAATGTAGTAGATAATTTTCCAAGATATAGTCCCTCTGGGCGCTCGGCGTATATAACTGCGTGATAATTCGTATCCTGTGCTATCGCCGCTACACCAGTATACGGGGATGTGATATTTGCATTGCTCTCAAGCCACGATGCAGTGCCTTCATTCCAAAGCCCTCCCGAATAAAATGTAGGAGCAATTCCCGAACTAGGCGCAGTCCAGGATATTGACCACGACGATAAACTGGTCAATGTAAGAGTTGCAGATGCAGCTATATTAGCTATTCCGTATGCGGTTGAATTCTGAACTTGTAGGCTGCTAGTGTTACTCGTGGCATTAGATGAGTATGTAGATATATAATAGCTGTTTCCCTGAGTAAATGCTAATGACGTAGTGCCGTCTGCTTTCGTTGTAATCGCCGTCCCAGATGTCGCAGGTACCCAGCCTCCGGTTGTCGTTGTATCTCCTGCAGAAGTACCGACTGCAACTTGATACGATGTCCCGCCGCCGCTCGAAAGGGTAGGTGTTATTGCGTTCGTCGATAAGCTGATTTTTGCTACAGTTACAGTAGGCGTTGCGAGAAATGCCGATTTTCCTCCAAATGTAGTCATACTTAAGCTGCCGGATGCCGGAAAAGTCGAAGGCGTAACCGGAGGGGGGCGTGTTGTAGTGTTATACACCACTCCTCGGAGTCCATTCAGATTGTTGTTTGTAGGAGTTCCAAATACTTCAAATACACCATTGTTGGCACTGGCTGCCCCCGTTTTAAGGTGAATGTTTGTAGACGGGACGGTATTCCCCGACATTTACTTCACACCTTCATTTTTTCGGCAAGCTCTTTTACGGCTTCGATGAGCAGACCCACAATGTTACCATAGGACACACTCTTCGTGTCGTCTCCGTGCACGACCTCAGGTAACACTTCTTCCACTTCCTGTGCAATAACACCCACACTACGTTTTGTCTGACCAATACGTGTGAAGTATACGCCGCGCATGTTCTTGACAATATCCAGTGCATTCGAAAGAGTCACTATGTCGGTCTTCAGGCGACGGTCGGACGAGGCGGTAAAATCATAAGCATACATTGTTCCTGTCGTATAAATCGCATTACACGCGGCCGTCGCTGGCGCATTGACCGTCAGTGTATTTATATTCGTGCCTGTCGTGCCTGTCACCGTGACAGTGAGTGCACCGTTGGAAAGCCCTGCCGCACTTGTTGCGGTGGCCGCATTGCCTGTGCATGAACCCGAGCTACCCGAGCAGTTACCTGTCAACGAACCTGTAATCGCTCCGCCGTTGAGTGTCACACCACCAATGCTGCTTGAACCAGTTCCTGCGCTGATCGTTGTTACACCCGTAATCGAACTAGTTCCCATTGCCAATCCATTTGTGGCCGTGATCGCTCCGCCATTCAGTGTCACACCGCCAATGCTGCTTGAACCAGTTCCTGCACTGATGGTGGTTACACCCGTAATCGAACTAGTTCCCATTGCCAATCCATTTGTGGCCGTGATCGCTCCGCCATTCAGTGTCACGCCTCCGATCGAATTTGAGCCACCTGCACTGATTGTGTATCCCGAACCTCCCGATACACTTGGGGCATTCACCGTCAGCGTGGGTACGTTCACTCCGGTTGATTGACCTGTAATTGTCAGTCCAAATGCAGTCGTGGAGTTACACAGTGAGCCATTGCTCATCACCACACCACCAATCGTGCTATTGTTGATACTTGTGACGCCTGTAATATTACCACCGATGTTCAATGTGGATCCGTTCCATGTCAATCCGCTGTTTGCGTTCAGATGTGCAGTGTCCGTTGATGTAGTTGTGATCTGGTTTGCAACCGTGTAGTTGTTAATCTGCATGATTCCCTGGAGTCCCTGGAGTCCCTGTTGTCCAGTGGGTCCAGTTGCACCCTGGCCGCCCTGGATTCCCTGATATCCCTGAACACCCTGTGGTCCACCATAGGGGTTGTAGACAGATGCCTGGGTCGATGTAAACACCGAAGACGCACCTGTCTGTGAAGCACCAGCATATGCAACGACAACTAATTGATAGGATCCACCCGTCACGGTGTTCGTATAGGATGCAGGTGCGGGGGGGCTCGTGTAGTTTGTGGGTCCCACGACCGCTGCCGTTACTCCCCAGATGATCGAGTTTAGTGTGACTGTGTACGACTGAGCAGCAGGTGTGGTTGCCGCTGTCCAAGAGTAACTGATCGCATAGGAACCTGGTCCACCTGTTAGTATAGTTGTTGCGGTCACGCCACCGGGTGCACTCATCTTACTTTCTCAAAACGAAAAGAAGCCTGTCGAGTCCAACACAGTCTTACGCAAGATGACGGATCTCTCCTCAGCATACCAGCGCAAGACCCACCGTGAGCACATCCTCTCCCTCCCCGACACCTACGTTGGCAGTATCGAGACAACAAATGATGAGGTCTTTCTTCACACTGCAGATGCGTCCTTCAAGCCGGAGACCATTGCTGTCAATCCCGGGTTCTACAAGCTGATCGACGAGCTCCTGGTCAATGCCCACGACCATGCGATTCGTCTCCGTACCAAGAACTCTGCAGACCAGGTCAAGAAGATCAATGTTCTCTGTGATTCCCACGGCTTCACCATTGAGAATGATGGGGAGCCGATTGACGTCGCCGAGCATCCGGAGCACAAGGTCTGGATTCCCCAGATGATCTTCGGTGAGCTGCTGACCTCGACCAACTATAACAAGGACGAGAAGAAGCTGGTGGGTGGCAAGAACGGCTACGGTGTCAAGCTGGTCAATATCTTTGCAAAGGAGATGAAGGTGATTGTTCACGACAAGGCGCGGAAGCTCTTGTACGAGCAGACCTTTGAGGACAACATGACCAAGATTGGGAAGCCGAGCGTGACGACACCAAAGAAGAAGCCCGATGTCCTGAGCGTGGGTATCGGGTGGAAGCCGGACTTTGCGCGGTTTGGAATGACGGAGATCACGGACGGAATGAAGCGTCTGATCGAGCGTCGTGTCTGGGATCTCGCCATGACGCTGGGTAAGGATGTGAAGGTCACATTCAATGGTGAGCTGGTCAAGTGCCGAAGCCTGACAGAGTACGCCAAGGCGTTCTTGTCCGAGGGATCTGCAGTGGTGGCCGAGTCGCCCAATGACCGCTGGAACATCGTCATTGCCGACAGCCCAACGGACAAGCAGTTCAGCATGTCCTTTGTGAACGGTATCTGGACTTCAAAGGGCGGTACGCATGTAGATGCCATCTTCTCGCAGGTCGTGAACCATGTGGTCGAGTATCTCGAGACAAAGAAGAAGGTCAAGGTCAAGCCTGGTCTTGTGCGTGACAACCTGGCTGTGTTCGTGACTTCGATGATTGAGAACCCTAGCTTCACGAGCCAGACAAAGGAGTCATTGACGACGAAGCTCTCGGCATTCGGATCCAGTCCGAAGCTGAGTGACGACACCCTTAAGAAGGTGGTGTCCAAGCTGAGTCTGGTCACGACGATTCTCGAGGCACAGTCGGCAAGGGATGCAAAGGAGAACTCAAAGACCGATGGCAAGAAGCAGAGTCGCATTAACGGTATCCCCAAGCTGGACGATGCCGTTCTCGCGGGTACGAAGGATTCGGCCAAGTGTACGCTGATTCTCACCGAGGGAGATTCCGCAAAGGCCATGGCACTGAGCGGTCTCAGCCAAGAGCAGCGCAAGACCTTCGGTGTCTATCCACTCAAGGGCAAGGTGCTGAATGTCAAGGATACGTCGGACTCCAAGGTTGAACAGACCAAGGAAATCGCCGAGCTGAAGAAGATCATCGGACTAACATCGGGGAAGAAGTATACGAATGTCTCTGACCTGCGATACGGTTCGGTTATGATCATGACCGACCAGGATCTGGACGGTAGTCATATCCGTGGATTGCTGATCAATCTGTTTCACGAGCTGTGGCACGAGCTGATTGCCATTCCGGGGTTTCTGACCTACATGGCGACTCCGATTGTCAAGGCGACACGCAGCCGCGGGGCTGGGGGCGTGGAGACTCGTGTATTCTACTCGCAGTACGAGTACGAGCAGTGGCGGAAGGAGAATCCGTCATGGAAGGTGAAGTATTACAAGGGATTGGGAACGTCCACGCGCGACGAGGCCAAGGACTACTTTGCGAAGGTCAATGCAGTCAAGTTTGATTACACGGCGGAGTCGGATCCGGCGATTGATCTCGCGTTCAACAAGCAACGCGCAGATGACCGCAAGGAGTGGCTCAAGACCTATGACCACACGGCTCTGGTTCCTGCGGGGAACAAGGTAAAGTACGATGAGTTCGTTCACAAGGATCTGATTCACTTCAGCTATTACAATCTTGAGCGCTCGATTCCGAGTGTGATGGATGGACTGAAGACCTCGCAGCGGAAGATTCTGTATGCTGCCTTCAAGCGGAACCTTACCCAAGAGATTCGCGTTGCGCAGTTCGCAGGGTATGTTTCGGAGCATACCGGATACCACCACGGCGAGGCTTCGTTGAACGAGACCATCGTGGGGATGGCGCAGGATTTCATGGGAGGCAACAACATTCCATGGCTGGTGCCGCAGGGGCAGTTCGGTACTCGCATTCAGGGCGGTAAGGATGCGGCGTCTCCGAGGTACATCCACACCTACCTCCAACCTAAGGTTCGAATGCTAGTTCCGGCCGCAGACTTTGATGTCTTGACGTATCGTGATGACGATGGACTGGCCGTCGAACCGGAGTGGTATGCGCCGATTCTGCCGATGCTACTGGTGAATGGTGCTCGGGGCATTGGCACTGGGTACTCGACGTATATTCCTCCCTGCAACCCAACCACAATCAAGGAGATGTTGGTCAAGTATCTCCGTGGACAGGGTACACTGACAGACGTGCAGCTGACGCCATACTTTGAGGGATTCAAGGGAACCTACACGATGGACGGCGTGGTTGGAGTGTATCGGCACGAGAAGGAGGAGTTTGTTGTCACTGAGCTGCCTCCCGGTACATGGACAGCTGATTACCGCGAGTGGCTAGAGAAGGAGTTGGCAGAGGGGCGTATCAAGGATTTCAGTGATACGTCAACGGATCGCGACATTTGCATCCGGATCAAGGGGATCGAGGAGGCTGCGCTCGTCAAGTCGCTGACCACCAAGATCAAGACCACGAACATGCATGCCTTCAATGCAAAGGGTGTCATTGCCAAGTATGCGACTCTGAATGACATTCTGGTCGAGTATGCGCAGGTACGCGAGGCACTCTATGAGACGCGGCGTCTCCACCAGATTGATAAGCTAGAGAAGGAGGTTCCGTATCACGAGGATATCGTGCGCTTTATCGAAGGACAGTGTCTGGACAAGCCGGTTCCGGATCTGAGGAAGAAGACCAAGGCAGAATGCGAGGCACTCCTCACCGAGCACAAGTATTCGCATCACGCAGAGATCCTGCGGCTGCCTGTCTCCAGCTTTACGGCAGAGGTGATGGCGAAGCACCGTGCAGATCGGGAGAGTGTGCTGAGTCGTTTGGAGCTGTTGCGGGGAACGACTGCTCGTGCACTTTGGACGGTTGATTTAGAGTCGTTGTAAACAACAAGAAGTATGGATTACCAAGCGCTCTTACAGCAGATGGACAAGGCGTCGTCCGGAAACTATTCATATTCACCACCTACACCCGTTACAGCCCGTGCCGGAATTCAATTTCAGGGCGACATTCGATTTGCAGCAGATGATGGTGCGCGAAACGATGCACAGGCTGTACAGGCAACACCAAAGACAAAACCAATGAAACACTACGTTGTTGTTGATACGTCTCACCGTAATTGGATTCTTCAGCCGAATCCATACAGCAACCTCGTGTATAGCTTCGGCGTTCAGTCTGTCAATGGCTCGAATCCACCGGTCTATACAAACAATTCTTTTGTTCCTACCTTTGGGTTCGACTCAAGTGGAAACCCGAATACCTTGCCTGGGCGGCCGAATACGGTCGGGTGGTACCTGCCCGTTTCAAACGGCCAGTCCAACGTTTTTTATCCGGCATACAACAGCTCCCTTTCTCGTGGTAACTTCATTGCCTACGACACGGGATACACGGTGATTCCATCTGGTCTTGGGTTTGGTAGTGTCTTCTTGCCCTCGAACGTCCAGTCCATTCGCCTTGTTCGCGCACTTCTCCCCCAGAAGCAGTTCTTGAGCGTTCCGATTCTGGTTACGTCTGGAAATACCAACGACCCAGTGTTCGGCCCATCGGGTACACTCCAAGCATCTCTCGTCAACACCCCCCATTCCTCCTTCGCAACCTACCCGTATCTCCTCTTCAATTTGAACGAATATTACGGCAAGTACGTGGGCGGGAACGAATCAATGCGTCGTGCATTCTCTATCATGACGCAAAAGACACGCACACAGAACACATTCACATCCAATGCACTGGGTGTGCAGTACTATGACTATGAGCCGTGGAATGAGGAGGCACTTGTTCTGCAGAGTCCGATTACCTGCCTCAATCAGATCAAAATCACAGTTACGGATCCAATTGGAAATTCATTCTCACACAATGACGGCCTCAATATCATTCTTATTCAGACCGATTCGAACGGTCTGTTTCTAAAGTGCATCACGGGAACAAGTCAGTATTTCAGCAGTAACGATCTTCGTGTGGGAGACCGCATCGTGTTTGACCCGGCCACATTGTCCAATATTATCAAGTCGCCGCTATACGCCGCGAACCCAAACAAGGTTTCATTCGCAAATGCCCTCAGCAGCAACTCCTATCCCATTCTTCAGCTTCTCGATTACGTAAAGGATTCGACTGGACAGTATGTTGCGCGGTCAGCAGGAAACAACACGCTTCGGACAACGTCGTACGCTCAGTCATTCAACGGATTCATGATTCCAAACTTCCTCGCCACCTCGGCAGACGGGAGTGTGACCCAAGTATATCCAAATGCACCCGATCCGAACATCTATTCCATTTTCCAGTTTCCGGTTCAGTACAGTTTCAACCCGGCACAGTATGCATCGAATCTCCCGTTTATGAATGCATCTCTGCAGCCCACGTACACGTTAGAGTTGACGTGCCTTGAGCCAGACACTGGAACACTGGGGGGACAGATCACACAGTAATTTCCTTCCTCTACACAAATGTCGTCTCTCGTGCAATACTGGGTCAGCAGTTTGGCCGACTTCTACACGGGTACGGCCATTCCCAATGCCCCCAAGCACACGGGGCGTCTTCCACTGTCCGACAGCGAAGAGAAGCTCCCAATCCCCCGTGGAACACTCTATGCAATGAATGAGCCGATGATGCAGCCCCGTCTGATTCAGGAGCAGATTCAGTATCGCCACAACAACACGCCCCTGAACACGGTGTTCTTTGGTGAGGCGAATGTTCAGAATCTCCAGCAGAAAATCCACAGTGCTGTTCTCGAGATGAGCAATGGTGAATATGATCTCAGTCCGCAGAGCGAAGCGGATCTACTGATTATCATGCGCAGCTATTACCTGCAGTATGCCCAGAACAATCCCGACAATGTAGCTCAGGAACTCGATCAGCTGAACCAGCGCGTAGTGGCGTTTGCATCGAACCGTATCATGGTAGAAATTGTAGCCTACAAGCGCTACCGCAAGGACATTCTGGATTTCCCCGAGCCGATTGAGCACCCCAAGGACATGCATATCTTTGGTACGCGTACCGGAGAGCTGAAGAGCTTCTTTTGAAGGAAGTAATGATCCGCTACGGTGACCGAGTGTTTCTCCACGAAGGATCGAGATGGTTTATCTGGGAACCCTCCTGGAAACTATATCGCCCGGTTGATGGTCTGCAATGGACAGGCACTGAACTCCGACTAGATGACAAACTCTATTGCACTGATCCACTGGATGATCTCTACGGGTTCGGAACGGAGCGAATGTACACGCGCTGTTTCAATCTGAGCCAGAACTTTGCCGATGTGGAGAATGCGAAACCTGTTCCCTTTCTCACCATTGGGACACCTGAATGGTTTCGCGACCGCCCGGTGGCATTGACTGCATGTGCGCCGAGGGATGTCGAGTCTTGGAAGCGTCTCAAGCTCCGACGCCGTACCGTGCGGCGTCATCCGCGTCAGACATTTACGAAACGGAACACCAAGTAACATAATGCGAGTGAATTTTATCGGAACCTTCGGAAAGACTACAGGTGTCTCGCAAGACGTCTCTATTCTTCACGGACTCGTCGCGCACGTATTGGACAAGGATGCAAAGATCCGCCATGTACCTCACCGTTTCCCCCAGTGTCCACAGGCTGAGGTGAACTTTTTTATTGAGGTTATCAATCCAGCTCTCTTCATCTACGCCGGTCGCAATATTTGGATTCCGAACCCAGAGTGGACGTACAAGACATGGGAGCCCTATGCACGAATGGTCGATGAGATCTGGGTCAAGACTCAGGAGGCTGCGGATCTCTTTGAGAAGTGGGTACCGGCCGAGAAGGTCAAACTGGTAGGATGGACTTCGATCGACAAGGAGTACCCCACTCTGGGAAGTAAGGATCCGAACAAGGGGATTGTTCCTGTAGGTAAGAACGTTTGGCGTCACCCCAAGCCGGTTCTCCAGGCATATACGCGAATCCTTGAGCAGACACCTGATGTGTTTCCGAAGCTCCCCCATCTGACAATTGTCCACTCTCCCGACCATGTGCCTATCGGCGAAGTACCCGATGCTCTGAAGTCTAAAATTACAATTCGCGGAGAGGTCATTCCCGACGAGGAGTATACGCAGCTCCTGCACACATGTGGATTGGTCGTGTGTACATCTGCGGCCGAGGGGTTTGGTCACGCAGTGAATGAGGCTCTTTCGAGCGGATGCATTCCGATCCTGAGCCCTATTCAGCCATTCCGTGAAATGATCAAGAATGCCCTGTGGGTTTCAAATGCGAAAACGATGGATCATCCTCAGTGCATGGGAATTCTCGAGGATGTGGACGTAGACTCTGTGGTCGACGCATTGGTCGTGTATACGAAGCTAACTGCAGAGGAGCGTCGCACCATGACAATGGACAGTCGTGAGTGCTACGAAGACCGTCATGAGATGTTCGTGAAGGCCATGCTGTCTCGGCTTGACCGTCTCTTTGCGGGAATGCCGGAGTATTCGCTGGAGGAGAAGTTCCCGAAGGAGGCAGATCTTCCGCCGGTTTCTATCATTACCATTACTCGTGACCGCCGCCCGTTCATTCCTCTGGCTAAGTACGGGTTTTTAGCACAGACATACCCGGAGCATCTCCTCGAGTGGGTCATCGTAGACAGTGGTAAGGATCCGATCAAGAATTTGATCACGGATCTCCCCAATGTAACCTATGTATTGGTCGACGAACCTCTGACCATTGGTGAAATGCGGAATTTGGCTATTTCCAAGGCGAAGCACGATGTCTTGGTGATGATGGACGATGATGATGTATACCCAAACAATTCAGTCTTGACACGCGTTGCCCATTTGTTGGCTGCACCGAGCAAGGGCTGTATCTTTTCTACTGTACTCCCGTGTTACGAGATTCACGAGACCAAGTCGTTCATGAATGTGCCTCCGATTACTCTGCCGATGTCGCAGCGGGTATCGGAAGCCACAATGTGCATGACACGTAAGTTCTGGCTCGATCGGCCGTTTCCTAACGCCCAGATCGCAGAAGGTGACGCATTTCTCCACGGTCGTGAAGACATGTGCCGGGAGATGTCTCCCCAAGATGTCATTGTGAGTTTGAGCCACAAGAAGACCACGTCAAGCCGAAAGCCCCCGGCTGGGATGGATGTCAATGGCTCTCATTATGGCTTTTCTGATGAACTGTTTACGCTAATTTCCGAGATCGCATTGAGTCTTTAACGAGACCCGTATCCGGGGTCTGTACCGAACGGATAGTTTCCAACGCCTGTGAATGGGTTCCCTCCGGTTAGTCAATAAGACCGGTGGCTGCGACGGTGGTGGCGGCGGCTGCGGCGACCACCCGAAGTCGGCCGGGGATCCCAGGCGTTCGCGATCATGGCCGTTCCAGCCGCCGTGCCGCCGCGAAGGATGTGAGCCTTCTTCGCACGAGCACGAAGAGTCGACTTCTTACCACTTGTCTTCAGACCTGCCTTCTTCAGCATACGACGCAGAGTCTTTGTCTTGAGACCACGACGGCCACCCGCCATCTGCATGGCCGGAGAGCTTCCCGTCGTTGTGGTTGTGTCTCCGGGACCCGGGTAGATATTTGCAGTAGACGATTGCACATTTCCGCCGAGATCAGCACGACCGTTGGACATTTATTCATACGCGAGGAAATCCTACGCGTTAGGGGCATCCCACACACCGTCGGGGCGAACCAGACCAGCCTGTTCGTTGGATCCAGACGAGGACGTTGCCGAACCACCCAGAAGGTGAGCCGACTTGGCGCGTTTCGTCAGGGTCGACTTCTTGCCACTCGTCTTCAGACCCGCCTTCTTCAGGATCTTCTTGAGGGACTTGGTCTTGAGGCCATGGTGGCGGTGGCGACGACCACCCGTGGACAGCATGTACGTCTGGCCAACGAGACCCGGCCCCTCCATGGTCGGGAAGGACGCATTGCCATCACCCGCCCAGCCACCACCCGCCTGGGCGCCCGGCAGCGGCATGCTCTCCTCAGCCGAGCCGAGAGACATGCTGAACGGCCCCTGTCCACCGCGGAGGATGTGAGCCTTCTTCGCACGAGCGCGAAGAGTCGCCTTCTTTCCAGAGACTTTGAGTCCCGCCTTCTTCAGCATACGACGCAGAGTCTTGGTTTTGAGTCCAGTCATTTTACTTTTACGCAGAGAATTGTTTAGTAGATGGGATGTGAAATTAGACAGTCGCGGCCGTCGACGCCGCAGTCGGTACGTTGCCACCACGGATCAGGTGCGCCTTACGGGCACGGGCGCGGAGCGTCGCCTTCTTACCCGACACCTTCAGACCCTTCGACTTCAGGAGGCGACGAAGAGTCTTGGCCTTCACGTGGACACCCTTGGGGACACGCACCGTCTTGTGGCGACGGTGGTGGTGGTGGCGACGCGAGTGGTGGCGGTGGCGACGACCGCCCATGCCCTCCTTCTTCTCCTCCTCCAGCTGCGGCTGCTCCTCCGCCTCCTGCGACTCCACCTCGGCGGCCTCAGAAGCCTCCGTAGGGACACTGCCGTCAGCGCACTTCATTTCTCCGCCGCGACGATGACGACCTCCGTACTTTGTCATTTTTATTAATCACGCAACACATTTTCCACTACGCCGAGCAAGAAACGCACGATGACGGCTCGACAGTAAACTGCTGAGCCTTGGCCGCCGCCTTGGTGCGCAGGTAGTAACAGCCTGTCTTCAGCCCCTGTTTCCAGGCATAGAAATGCATGCTCGTCAACTTTGAGTGGGTCGGATCCGCAATGAACAGATTCAGAGACTGCGACTGGCATACGAAAGGGGCGCGGTCACGCGACATGTTGATGAGGGTCTTCATGGGAATCTCCCAAGCTGTCCGGTACAACTCACGCAGGTCACCATCAATCTCGGGCATATTGGCAATCGAACCGTTGTTGGCAATGATGGCCGTGCGAAGCTCGGGAACCCACTGTCCACGAGCCACGAGATCCTCAACCAAGTACTTGTTAATCACCACAAAATCACCCGACAGAACACGGCGAGTATACAGATTGGATGTGAACGGCTCGAAACACTCATTGTTGCCGAGAATCTGCGACGTAGACGCAGTCGGCATCAGTGCGATCATCAGCGAGTTGCGCATACCTCCCGCGCACATCTTGCGCAGACTGTCCCAGTTTAGATATGCTGTTACTGGCTTGTCCCCCCACAGGTCACACTGCAACTTCCCCTGACTCATGGGCGATGTACCAAAACTCTCATACATCTTCTCAGCATCCACTGCAATGCCACGCCACCCACCCGACGATGCACCCAACATGCTCGTTGTTGCCGCAGCAAAATAGATATTCTCGAAAATCTCGCGGTTCAGCTTGGCAGCGGCATCTGACCCCCAGGGGAGACGGAGCATTGCGAAGACATCGGCAAGACCCTGAACGCCAATCCCGATGGGTCGATGACGGGAGTTGGAACGCTGACACTTGTCTGTGGGGTAATACGTCTTGTCGATGATGACATCCAAGTTACGAGCCAGAATGGCGGTGTAAGACCGCAGAGACTCAAAGTCAAACTTGCCATCCTTGACGAACTTGGGTAGAGCCAACGACCCGAGGTTGCAGACCGCCGTCTCGTCCTTCGAGGTGTACTCGATGATCTCAGCACAGAGGTTCGAGGACTTGATGGTTCCAAGGTTCTGCTGGTTGGACTTCCGGTTGGCTGCGTCCTTGTAGAGGAGATACGGTGTCCCAGTTTGAATCTGGGCATCGAGAATCATCTGCCACAGCTTCTTGGCAGGGATCTCCTTGACACGCTTGTTCTTGTGCTCATAGGTCGTGTAAAGAGCATTGAACTCGTCGCCCCAGCAGTCTGAGAGCCCAGGGCACTCGTCCGGACTCATCAGAGACCACATGGCATCCTGCTCTACCCTCTCCATGAACAGGTCACAGATCCACAGAGCGTAGAAAAGATCACGAGCACGTTCGTCGTCTGTTCCCGTATTGAGCTTGAGACGAAGGAACTCCTCGATATCCGCATGCCATGGCTCAATGTAGATCGCAAAGGAACCGTTGCGCTTACCGCCCTGGTTGACATACTTAGCCGTATCGTTAAAGACCTTCAGCATCGGAGTGATCCCCGTCGATTGACCGTTTGTTCCATGAATAGTTGCACCCCGCGCCCGGATATCGTGAATCGACAGTCCCACACCACCCGCCCACTTGGAAATCTGCGCACACTCGCCCAGGGTACCGTAGATTCCCTTGATTGAGTCCTCCTCCATCTCAACCAGGAAGCACGACGACAGCTGAGCATGTTTGGTTCCCGAGTTGAAAAGGGTAGGCGTGGCATGGATAAAGTATCCCTGGCTCAGAGCATCGTATGTCTCCTTGACCAAGGCAAAGCTGCGTCCGTGCAACTGAATCGCAACGCGCATCCACATATGCTGAGGACGCTCCCAGATACGACCATCGCGGCGCTTGAGCATGTAGCCATTCTCCAGCGTCTTGAAGCCAAAGTACTCAAACATAAAGTCGCGCGAATAATCGATCATCGTCTCGAACTCCGGATCCTGTGCCAGAGAATGGTAGGACTCGGCAATGACACCATCATCAAAGAGAACCTGCGTCGACTCAGCCAGACGACTCGGTGTCTTCTTCTGATGGTTGTCAATAACCAACCGAGCGGCCAACTTGCCATAGTTGGGGTGGTATCGTGCCTGCATCATTGCACACACCTCGGCGGCAAACTCATCGAGTTCTGATGTCTTGATTCCATCCTGAATCTGGTTACAAACCTTCTGTGCAACCAGGTCTGGGTTGACATGTGAGAGTCCGTCTGCGAGTTTCTGAATCCGGTTCAGAACCTCGTTGAAGGAAACGGGAACGCGATCACCATTGCGCTTTGTTACGTAAATATGATCAGACATCTTCGCTACTGTATCCTCCATCCCTACTCTTAAGCTGCTAACAAAAAAGAATGTGTTTTCCTGCGGGAAAGGGAGAGAGGGGTGGGATGGGGTGGTTAGAAACGAGAGCCGATGTCGAAGAGGGCGCCATTGTGCTCATAGACCGGCCCCGTCGTGTAGGTGCTACGGCCATAGTGCTCGACATCTTCCCAGTTGTCGAGGTCAGCCTCCTCGTCAAGCTCCTCGTTCGTGCGCACACGAGCACGGCGAGAGAGGCCACGGTCACATGCACGACACTGATGGCGGCGGCACGTCTTCATACAGCGACGAACCGTGCGCCAACCCTTGGTGTCATCCTCCATCAGAGGCTCGGTTGTACATGCAATCTCACCAACCGGGGTGAGAACCGTGTACTGAGGAGAAGCGCGGCACTCCGCGAGGGCGATGAGGTAGGCGTTGTGACGCTGAGAAGACATGGTAGACATTCTGTTCTTGTGGGGCACTGAGTAAGCCCTCAGTGGCATGGAATCCGTTTTCAGACGGCGATCTCAAATTTCGGCTTCTTTTGTCTAAACGCAGACATCACAAGTGGATTGTGATTGACCTCCGTCTCGGGAGAGTGCTTCCAGGACTTGATTCGCTTGAGCTGAATCGATACTGCACGGTACCGCGCGGCAATTGCGATCAGTGCCACCACCACAACGCCCATCACTACTCCGCCAACGAGCACATCTGTATTCACTGTATCGGCATGAACAACCGTGGGCGCAGCAATTCCTGCGAGTGGCATGGGGGAGGATGAATCCGTGGGTCCCGGTGTCTCCGAAGGCGTCACAGAAGCAGTCGCACGAAACGACAGACTTGGTGTAGGGGTAGGTGTGGAGGAAGAAGACGGACTAGGTGTCGAAAGCGGCGTGGGAGTCGGCGAATAGCTGACTGAAGGGGTGCGTGACGGAGTGCGTGTATTTGACGCCGTATTTGACGAGGTAGCCCCCGACGACAGAGTCGGAGTAGGTGTGTCCGTAATTGTAGGAGTTCTCGTTGGTGTCGGAGTTCCCGTAGGAGTCCCGGTAGGAGATGGTGTGGACGTGCTTGATGTCGTAGGACTTGGAGTCGGAGTTGGCGTCGGACTCGGAATCGGCACGCCTTTCAGTTTCATTACGAGAGCCATGCTGTCTGCACCCGAAATCAGAGTCAGGGGCGTAGAGCCACAGGGAAGTCCGGTCGGTCCGTGGTATCCAGCAAGTCCGTACTGCGAACCCGCAGATCCATACGGCACTGCAAAGGAGCAGTGAACCGTAGACCCGAACGACCCGCCTCCTGCCGTATTTCCCGACGTCCATGTGAATGGCTGGATTGTAATGGTGTAGTTGCCTCCTGCAACCAAGTTCCAGAGAGCCGTCGAAGGCACGGGAAAGGGTACCATCTCAATCGTTCCAACTACAGGCTGCACCACATCGGAGAACAGAGCCGACACGGCGAGACCCACTTGACTCGCATTCGGAAACGACTTCAGTACGAACCCAATACCACACGTCTCGTTTGCCGTTTGCGAGAAGGCACCGAAGGAGAACTGTGAAACCTGCCCCGCCACAGCGGCTTGGAACTTGACAACTCCGATGCGGCAGTCGTTCTCTGCAGTATTGTTCAGGTACCCCAGCGTGAAGTTGCCCGTAGGTACGATTCTGGTCGTGTCCATAAACGACAGCTGCCCACCCGCGAACACCGCGGAGATGGCCATAAGAAGTGTCCGAAGCATTTTGTATGAGACGGAGAGTTAAAAGCCATTACGAGTTCGTTTTTAGTTGGACTGTCAGGTGCATTGACTCCAGTTCCCGAGTATACAGAAACATCGCATACGGCATCTCCAAGTGATCCCGGCTTGTATCGAGTGTCCTTGTCTCCTTGTTATAGAGGACTTCGGTCTTGTCGGATCGCTCCATGAAACTCTCCGTCAAGAATTTGGACATTCCGTGGGCAACCAGTGCATCACGCTCCATCTCGCCGACACGCATACCTCCCTCATCCGACCGACCTTCGAGTGGCTGGTGTGTCATGGCCTTGCGAGGACCCGTCGCACGGTAGTTGATCTTGTCTTCGACCATGTGTTTCATGCGCTGGTAGTAGGTAGGTCCCATAAAGATATCAACTTCCATCTGCTCACCTGTCATGCCGTTATACAGAACCTCCGAACCAAACGGTTCAAATCCCTGGGAGGCCAGGATTCCACGCAATGTATTCACGCGGTCAGTTGTTGTGCACGGTGTTGCATCGATAAATGCCCCCTGCTTGAGAGCCAAGCGGGAGTACGAACTTTCCATCCACTGTCCAATCGTCATGCGCGTTGGCATGGCGTGGGGGTTGAAGATGATATCCGGACGAAGTCCACGGGCAGTAAAGGGCATGTCCTCTTCGGGCAGAATCATACCGACTGTGCCTTTCTGCGAGTGACGACTACCCATCTTGTCGCCCAGAACGGGATAGCGCTCCTCCACGATGCGAATCTTGACTCCCCGCAGTCCATCCTGTGTCGAGAAGCGGTAGACTGCATCCACCCGTCCACGCTGGTCGCGCTTCGGCATGACAGAGACATCCCGATATCCAGTAACATGACCAGACACATCAACAACTGGAGCTATCATGCCCACCAGCACGGTCTTTCCAGTGACCTCCGTTCCAACCTTCACCAATCCGTCGGCATCGAGTTGCTCGTAATCTGCGTCCTCCTTGCGCTTCACAGACTCCTTACTGAGAACGTTCGTGATCTCCGTGTGCAGCTGGGTCGCTGGATCGATCATATCTTCTTCCATCTTGTAGCTGTGGAAGTACATGGTCTGGAACATTCCACGCTTCATGGAGGCCGCATTCATCATGACGGAATCCTCCTGATTGTACCCACCGTACGTGGTGATCGCAACGATCGCATTCTCACCGTAGCCCATGCATCCACCTGGACCCATCATCTCGCGATACATCCAGGTCTGTGTCAGTGGCTTCTGGGGAAGCACCGCCATCAATGCAATTGTGTCGAACCGCTTGGTGTAATTTGTGTGATACCACGAGGCGGTCTGTTTGGTCTGAGCAATGGCAAAGGCATTCCGTGTTCCCGGGTTGTGGTCAGCAAAGGGTGTCAAGTTTGTCAGAGCTGAAAGATTGAACGACATGTGGATCTCCGAGCGCAGGGTTGGATGGAAGGGCGTCCAAGAGAAGCGGGAGCAATCAGACTCGAGTGCATCCACATAGTCCAGATGAGTGAGAATGTCCGCCCATGCCTTGGTTGCCCTCATTTGTTCACCAGTTACGCCTTCACGGTAGACTGGGCGAATGGGGCGCCCAGAATCAGATGTAATGCGAAGCAGATTATTGACAGCGCTCCACCCAATCGACACGGCTCGGTTCAGTCGACCATTTCGACGTGCATTCACCAGCTGCTCGACGAGCAACATCGTGTTCCCAGTACACGCACCAACCAAGTCCGAATTAAGGAAGACAGGTGTCCATTTCGGGTTCCACGTGCTGGGGTGAATGTCTTCCAGTGGGCGAACAAGCTTGGTCTCGGCTAAGAGCTGACGAACGGTTGCCGAAGGAAAGGCCGTGGAAATCTGTGCCATCACCGCCAGTCCCTTGATGTATCCAATGTTGCGACCATCAGGAGAATCAACTGGACACATAAGCCCGAACTGTGAACCATGGTAGCGGCGCGGTTCGGGTTTGTTGGACGTGCGATCCATGGCAAGGTTCGTGCGTCGAAGGTGAGATGCGACGCCAACATATGACATACGACTCAGTTCCTGTGCAATACCATCGCGGCCACCCCACGCACCTTTGAACGACTTGAGAAACTCGTTCAGCATCCGATAGGGCTTCCAGAAGAACCCAAGCGTTTCTGGTTGAAAGACATTCACAAGGTTCGCTCCGGCATAGTTTGCGCGTTCGAACTGGTTCACCTTCTTATCGAGCTCGAGAAGCATCGTCTTGGACAGGTCGCGAAAGATGCGACGGAACTCACCGAAACACAGGTCGCCTGACGTTTCCAACCGCTTGTACTGGAAATGGTCACGATCAGATGGCGGCCGCCGTCCCAGAATGACATCCATGGTACCCCGGAGCATGAGTCCTAGCTGATATGCTTTGCGACGGAACAGACCACCTGTATCCTCGCTCCCCTCTACATGGGGGAACATCATTTCGTGGAGAATACGTACAACCTCAGCACGAGACCGTGTATGCGTCTGCATCTTGAGTACATTCATATCGGTCGACGCCTGGCGTTTGAGGAATTTCTCATGGCTCATGATCAGTGTTGTTAGCAGATCATCATAGACGTTGCGTTGCGACTCAGTCACATCAAACAGCACTGTCTCATAGATATCCTTATCGGATGCACATCCAAGTGCACGGAAGACGCTGATGAGTGGTACCGGCTGGGCGAACCCCGGCAGAGTGATGGATGCCACGCGATTGTGCTGTCCAAAATTCGGAGGTCCACCACCGAGCTTCGGATTCTCTTCGTAGCTGTTGCGGTCAGGAATCACTAGGAAGTGCGAGTAGGGTCCACGACTCGCATCCTCCGACATGGAACGGATGCCCGTGTAAAATTCCGTCGAGGTCTCGACTGCGGGACCACCGGCGAAATCAAACGGGTTCGCCTTCTCACTGGCTCGAGCGATCTGATCCTTAGAAGGTGCCTGTTTTCGCTTCCCAGAATACATCATATTGTTGCCCAACTTCTCCTGAGTCAAAAGAACCTTCTCCGCACCATCAATGATGAAATACCCACCTAGCTCGAATTTGCACTCACCGACCTCATACCCATCCATGCCGGTCAAGTAGCACATGCGGCTCCGTAACATGAGTGGAAGTTTTCCGATCAGAACATCCTTGAATTCGCGAATGACATTCGCAGTTCCGGGCATGACGTATTCAATCTCGAGGTCGGCCGTCAAGCTAACAGAGTATGTTTGGTCATCCAACCGACACGCATGGGGGAGAACTGCATTTCCGATTTCGTCAACCGGGGAAGTCCACTTTAGCTTCGATGCATCGCGCCCCCCGATGAAAACACGGATGTATCGCCCTTCCGGTAGCTCGAGTTCATGAGGATTCGATGCACGAATGAAGTTCGGAATACTCGACTCCAATGTTGCATTGTAGGAGTCCACGTGATGCTGGATCAGTGGAAAGGATGTATCCCTGAAGAGACTTCGGAGAATATGCTGAGGGACATCCATTGTTCTTGAACAAGCATTTTCTCATCATGGTTGAAACTCAGACATGTTGAGCGAAACCCAACGCCCCCTCGTGCTCGAGCAGGTGGTTGGACACACGGACATAAAGAGTCGATTGACACAGTATCTAAAGACAAAACCGTATTCTAGTGTGGTCATGCTCCATGGACCTCCTGGGATTGGTAAGACCACAATGGCTCTGGCGTCTATTCGCAGTTGCGGAATGGAGCCCTTGGAGATCAATGCAACGCAGACCATGCGGAGTCATGAAGACGTTGCGAGACTCGTGGCGAGTTACCGTAACAGCCGCAGCATTACATCGCTCATTCGGGGAGATACGAAAACATCGTGTCTTCTCCTCGATGAGATTGATGGATCGGATTCTCATGCACAGCGCAAGTTAGTGGAGTGGATGGTGTCATCAGATCGCACCCTCCCAGTCTTGATGACATGCAATGAAGTTCCGAGAACATTCAAGAACCTGGAAAAAATTGACGTCATTCGATGCTACCCTCCTAAACCTTCGGAGCTCAGTTCGCTTTTTCCTCACCACGATGTGCACGAGTTAGCAAGACAGTGCAACCACGATGTGCGTCGCATGTTGCAGCGGCTGCAGTATGGTCAATCGGACGCACTCCCTCCTCCTGCGCCACTGACCAAGTTCAGTCCAGAGGTAAATGAGATTATTAGACAGAAGCATTGGGTACAGACGGATCCACTGCTCGACGCACTCGCACGTCATCGCGGCACACTGGGCAACGAACGCTCATCCCAAACCAGTTCGTGATGCACTCACGATGAAACGCGTGTAGGCAGTTGCGAAGGCGGGTGCCCGATGTAACACTATCCTGGCACACTGCGCATATACCATCCTCGATATTCACATCATGCTCACATGCCTCCAAAAGCTGGGCGGGTGATGGAGTCACATGAACAGGCTCGAAGTCAGGTGCGGTAATATCGAAAGGGATGTTCACAACAAACCGCTGATGGGGCTGAGGTGGTGCGATAAGGATACGCATCAGGGAAAGAATGTCGTGGTTCATGCGAGAGCGATTCGCAAGGATCCGGCTGCGCTGGGGCTCGGAGATACCGACGACTGCACGAAAAAAGGTGGTCTCCGAATCGAGAAGATCGCGGATAACAGCGATAACACCGTGTGGAAGCGTGGACATTGGAAACTCTACGCTCTACATCCGAAAGCTACTTCTCCAGACAGAAGAAGATATACGACGGCTCGTATGGGTCAGGGTCTTCGAGAGCCTTGATGAACTCTGCATGGTTGACATATTCTTCAGATTTCCCCATTCGCAGAACATGAACTCTGCGCCATGCCTCAAAGATCGTGTCGAAGAGCAGGGAGGTGTCCATCAGGATACCCTCAAGAAACAGCTTTCGTTGTTCGACGATGTAAGGGAGTTCATTCTCGTCGGTGATTTCGATCTCAGGACGAGGCGTCATCTCGGCTGCCATTCCATATTGTTTATTTCACTGTATCCGTTTTCTTGAAGAAGCCATGAATCGTTGGCTGCCGTGTGAAGGCAACACTCTTGAGGAACATGAGAGCGTCAACCTGCTTCTCCTTGAGCTTGAGAACTGCACGAGTCGCTTCTTCATCTAACTCAACCTCTGTCAACTCTGGCTGCTTCACGGAGATTTGGTCTCGGCACCTCAGGTACATGTTCGCATACGAGGGCGAAGGCTCGTGGTATCCGCTCAGTTGCTCAACACACAGGGCAAACAGCTGAAGAAGTGGACTCTGAACCTGGTTGGTAATGTAGAAGGTGACATCCGGAACCAGCCCATGCGACCGCACATAGTCAACATGCTCAATGCGATCCCCCTGCTTGGCATTGCCGCTCCTCTCCTTTACAAAGACATATCGAACGCGATCCCCCACCTTGGGTGCCGTTCCTGGATCCCTGGCTTCCATGCGATCCGCCAACATGCGATGGGGCATCTCAACCTTGTAGTTATCGCTCAGCGCCTTGGTCATGATGTACTTGTCCAGTGGAATCTTGTTGTCAATCATGTCCTTCAGCATCTTGTTCACGAACTCCCGTGCCTGAGCCACTGTGCCGCCACCCATCAGAATATCGAGTGCTCCGCCATATACATCCTTTGAGATGGGTGCACTGTCTCGGCGCTTCAGCGCAATGCCCATCATCATTCGCTTGGCTTTCTTTGGGTTTGGATCCTCCTCATATTTCATGCCGACATACCGCTTCCGGCAGAAGAGAATGAACGGGAACAGGGTCTTTTCGTAGGCGATCTTGTATGGGCGCCGACACTGCTCAGTGATTCGCTTTCCTGCCTTGATACCCAACTCGATTGACTTTGCTAGGTCTTTGGTTGGGAACTTGATGAAGATGGAGTCTGTATCGCCGTAGATAACATCCGCACCAAATTCTGACTCCACGATCTGTTTTGCAAGGTAGAGGGCTTTTCGTCCCGCTGCCGTTGTACACGCGGCGACACAGAGTTTTCGGATAGGAGAGGTGCGACTTCCGGTCTGTCCATACACGGAATTGGCAACCACCTTATACGCCAACTGGAGGCCATTGTATACAGATCGCTGAGCTTCGTCATACTTAGGATCCTCCATCATTTGCTTATATTCCTTTCGCTTGGCCAACAGAATCTCCAATGTCTTCGGAAGGACGCCTGTTAACATGGGCTGATCTGGCTTTGGCTGAACGTAGGTACACACCGTCTTTCCGACGACCATCCCCTTTTCATCCTTCGTGTCATACTCCACTTCATCAAGCACGTATCCCGCGGCCTTGAGCTGCTGCATCTCCGGGAAACTCTTCCCCATGCGCTGAATTACCTTATCGTTCTCATCGAGCTCTTGAAGACTTACCAATGTATCCGGTGAGATGTTGTAGGCGATCATGTTGGTCGGGTAAAGCGAATTAAAGTCCAGGACAGAGATGGGTTGATCCAGGTACATTCCAATCTTCGGGCTGATCACAACGGCACCTTCGTATCCAGCCTCGTCGTCTCCAATTGCATGTTGCACCTCAATGATCTGGTTACGTTGAGATGCATAATACACGACAGCTGAGAAGATCTTGATTCCCTGCCCACGCATGAGGACGAACTGCATTGGCACCTTGCACACATCTGCCATGCCACGTGCATTGACAATCGTATCCAGCTTCGCCATGAGAGTCAGAACCAGGTCGCAGTCCTGAATACAGTACTTCGCGATCCGGGCACGACCCTCGGATCCACCCTCGCGATGAAGCCGAAACAGCTCGTGGGGCTCCACGTCGTCCTTCGAGAATGTCCACTCCAGCGACTTGCGCTGAGCCGCGGTCAGGTCAGCGAAGAGGTCGGTGGTGGCTTCGATTGTGAATGTGTTTCCGTTGACGGCAATGACCTTGAACTTTTCGCCATCTCGGTACGGATCCGTAGTATTTCCAACAAGGTCAAAGCGGGTATAGTTACCCACGCATAAGCCCCGAGTGCTCTTAGTCGTGACCACATTGTTCGTATACTCCAGTACTTTATCGCGCAGAAACACGGATGCCACATTGTCCAGCTTGAACGAGTCCAGCGAATGCTCACGGCGCATATTCAGTAGAAGATCAACCGAGAGGCGTCCACGCATACACAGAATACGGAGATCATACTTGCCCGATGCAAGTTCAAACTTTTTCGTCTCGGCGAACTTGATGTCCCATTGATCTCCCTTCTTCGTCTTGGCAGGGGGTGCGCGAGAGAGGTTGATGTCTTCTAGAATCCCCAGAGTTCGGCATCGATCCTCAATGTACTGGTCATCGAAACCGAACGTATTGTACCCCGACATGATATCAGGATTCTCGCGGCGCATGTTCGCGGCGAATTTGAACAGCATATCTATCTCTGACTTGCAGGGCACGAACTCTGTCAGCGGATCGTCCGATGGATCTACGCTGCCAAGCACAAACACCTTCTTGGACGTGGGTGCCATGAGATCATTCGACCAGCGGTACGAGATGCCGATCTGTACAATCGGATCCTTGGATGCCATTGGGAAGTTGTTGCCCGTGGTGGGACACATCTCAAGATCGTAACAGGCCACCTTGAGAGGGATATCGCCCGTCGTCGGCTTAAGCGTAGTCCATTCGCACTCGTAGAAGACATTCACTGTGAAGAGCGGCTCCCCTGTCTCGGGATCCATCGGCACATCAATCTCCTCGCCGACAAACTGAATAGGCGACCCTGGACCCAGATGACGCTCGTGAAGAAGACGAAGAAACGGGGGGAGGTTGGATTCATAGAGCGTCCTCTTCTGAGCGTTCATCTCCCGAACCTTCGAGTGATACTCATTGAGCGACGCACAGGAGACCTTCCAGACACCGATGGTCTTCAGTGAGTCGAATCCAGCCATTGCGTCGTATCGCTGAACCCTCTCCGCCTTTCCCGGATCACTGCCTGAGACATAGAAGTACGGCTTGAATCCCTTGACTCGTACACAGGCAACAGACTTATCGCGGAGACGCCCAAATACGTCGACAACATACACTCCACGCACATCATGTTCGTGCCAATCGGATGGCTGCATTAGACCGAATACAGCTTTACTCTTCACTGTCCGTTTTCTATGAAACTTTCTGGGTTTGATGATAAGAGATCGGTACGCGATGTCAACAAATACCGTCGATTGGTTCTTCGCTAACACGCGCGGCAATATGGATCAGTCACATGTGGCTGAACATAATTTTGCAAATGAGTCTGCCATGGGTCGTCAGACATCGCTGTTTGGTGGAGGCGACTGCAGCGGTACACTGAGCCCTGCAAGTGCAATGGCTGACCAGCCAGGCATGATCGCCCGGGGCGGGTATGGACTTGGACCAGGATGCGACATTGATGCGAACACGAATATCAAGTTTGGAGAGGTCGATGGTATGCGTGTCAAGGGACCCAAGCAGCTGTGGATTCGTCCCTTTTCCACCACGCCGAACCTCGGTCGTGGACGCGAGGCTGGAACGGTGAACGACGAGTCGAGCCTGATTCACGCACAGCTTCAACGTGCAAAGAAAGAGGCGTCCACCATCATGGACAAAACGATCCCCAATTATTACCAGCCCCTTATCGCGGTCAAGCAGTCGGAGTACGCCAATCCGAACAACTGGATACAGTCATGGACGTGGGGTGGTGATTCTACACGCTTAATTAAGAAAACGCGAGTCGACGGCTCTACATAATGCGGGTTCTCTTCTTTGCGAACCGAATGCCCGATTTGTGTGGGGCGTTTTTACATGACATTGACCTAGCAGTTGAACTTCAGAAGCGCGGCCATACGACTGCGTTTCTGACGATTGAGAAACCGAAGGAAGGCTACAATGGTGGAGTGTGGAGGGGTTTTCGTTTCATGCACTACTCGGCGGCGGGTTCGATGCTTGACAATAGTGAGCTGTGGATTTGCCCTCACGCGCCCTGCCTCCCCTATGTTCGAAAACTGAATAGCCGCGGGTACAACCGCCCCATTGCAGTCACTGCCCACTTTGATGGACAGTACAAAGTGCTGACTTCACTTGCGTCAAACGACTGGTGTGAGATGTTCCTCTTTATCAACCACATCATGGAAGGACACTTTCGCAGAGAAGTGAATCCATTTCCTCCCACGATTGTTCGCACGGGTATCGTTCGACCACTGATGAACGAAGCCAAGATCCGTATGGACGAACCACCGAATGGCGATATGATCACCTTGGTCAATGCAAATGTGAACAAGGGGGTCCACCAGTTCATTGAATTAGCGAAGCGTATGCCCGACCGCAATTTTCTTGGCGTTCGTCCTTACTACGGAGAGCTGTGGATACCTGCTGCTCCCCAGAACGTTGAGTGGATTCCCTTTGATGATGATGTGCGCAACATACTCAAGAGGACACGCATCCTCCTGTTCCCGTCCAATTATGAGAGTTTCGGTCGCATTGCAGTGGAGGCCATGTACAATGGAATCCCCGTGATCTACTCCAAACCTGCAACCAAGAATGTTGGTATTGTGGGGACGACGGAAGGCGTAGAAGAATGGATTCTTCCGGCTGGAATCGGATGTGAGCGTGAGGTGCCCGAACAATGGATCGACGCCATCAAGGCTCTCGACGATGAAACAGCCTATGCAACGAAACGCGAGGAGGTCAAGGCTCACGTCCAGTCGATGGACATCTTTTCTGAGGCCAATCGAATTGCGGGAATGATGGAGTCGTTTCAGCGAGAACATCCGGTGCAGATTATCCAACAGACGGTACAGACAGCTCCTGCGGCACGTCAAGAGCCGCCGAATCCTGCTTCACTACGCCCCCCGCCAGCTGTTGCCCGGATTGGATTTTCGTCTGGGCGGCTGAGGATACAGCGGTAAGCTTATCCATCAACTCTCGACCCTTTGCACACCGCTCCTCCTGTTCGGGATCATTGTAGAGTGTCTTGGCGATCTTCGGAATATACTTCTGTCCAGAGACGACAGGCATCCCCAGAAGCGCATCGACAGCGGCTTCTACCGTCTTGTGTGTATTCAATGCGGCCTGAGCCTGTTCCGCCGTGCACACTGCAAGAGACTGTACCATCTCGACATCTGTCATTTTTTATACCACTTACAATAAGTACGTGAATATGCGTTTCATTGAATCGCTGTGCCCCCCTGCGCTGCTGTATCTTATCTTCCTGGTCATCCAGCTCGGCCTTGACTTGTCCCTGGGAATGTGGGTGACATTTGCTATCAAGCTCGTCCTCGGACTTGCCGTTGTGAAGGTTCTCGATACATTCTGCGGCATCGGACTCACACCGGTGTCCTGGGTAGTGGTCGCAACACCCTTTGTAATCACTGCCTTGGCGACGGCGATTTCGATGGGCAGCAACTTTGACGAGATCATCCTGATCCAGCTCCAGCAGGGCGAGTCGAAGGAGAAGTTCACTGATGGCAATGCGAATGGAATCCTTCAGCACAATCCTCCGGAGGCAGGTGGTCCCCCGGAGCCGGGAATCACCCCCGCTACGCAGTCGTGGACAGAGGGTTCGATGGGGAATAAGTGGGGCAGGGACTACGATCCGAAGTGGTCGCGAGATGCAGCCGACGAGAATGGCGGAGTTCTCCTGACGCAGATGGGTCGCAAGTCTATTCAGATCAATTTCCCAACTGCCGTCTAAAAACGGATCCGAGTCCACCGATCTGAACCCGTTCCATTCAATACAAAATGTGCCTCACTCGTCTCTTCGCTGCTCTCTCTCGCTTCATCTCCGATCAGTATGTCGACCGCGGCTACATCCACCGCAAGTATCTTCTGGGTGAGTACGATGAGTATGACGAGTCTATGACCACTGTTCCCGAGGACTGCATATACGTCGAGGAGTGGCGAAAGCAGGATGAGGTTCGTCGCCGTGTGATCTATGAGCTCGAAGAGATCACGCCATACGAGGGCAACCCATTCGCACCATTCAAGAATCCTTGGAACTGGATTGGTGATGCGTCCACGGATGTTGACATTACCGCAGCAGTTGACCGGTACCTCATGCCCGGAAATGAGATTCGCCTCGATCTCCTCCTCCTGTTCCTGAGGAGCCATTCTCATATGAGCATCATGTACACGGACGCAGCGTCTGGTGATGAGATTGTGTTTCCTAACAAGGGAGTAAGGATCGAGGCGGATGGAGCCGTTTAAAGCAGCCGATCGATATATCGTTCTCCGGGATATCTGTATCCCACGCGAGTTCACGAAGAAAATCCAACGAATCAATGACATGATTCTCATGCCGTTGATCGCGTTGTTCATGTTTTTTACTTCGGGCGATGTCATGATGATGGCGTCATCAGCCTTGTCCGCCTATCGGGCATGGAGTGAATGGATTGAGTTTAGTGAATTGGAGTTCACCATGCAGCGCATGAGGCTGCGTATGGCACAAGTTCGAGGTCCATTTATCTCGACCAACAACCCGAAATACATGCCCTATGTGTGGGCTGACGCGGTCGTACGCAAGGTTTAGCGGTTCGTGGTTGCATCGTAGACCCGCGCACTGACTGCAGGGGCACCGATGGACTCTCCACTCCACCCCGCAGTCACACCACCCTTTCCATCTCCACCCATGGGACTGAATGCATCTCCACCGCGCATCCGGTGACGAGACCGGCGGTGGCGGTGGCGACGGGTGTGACGGCGGCGCCCACCATACGACGCATAGCTACCGGCGGTGTTCTGGTCATAGCTACTTGCATTCTGGTTCGCACTCGAGCCCGAAATGCCTGTTGCCGCGCGTACGTCTATGTGTCCACCGGGGTACGTTTCCACGCCGCGAAAGTCAGCGAGTGCCGCACCACCCCGGCGCGACCGGTGACGAGAACGGCGATGGTGCTTCTTTGTATGCCGCCGACGACGGCCGCCAGTTCCTGAGCACTGTTCACCCATTTACCTCTTCACGCGAAAAGACTCCAATGCTACCAGGGAGGTCATCATAATACTCATATCCGCGAACAAGTGTCCCAACAGGCGCATCCGCGAGTGTGAATAGAGCCGTTAGATCCGGTTGATGAAACATACGCAGAATCTCGGCGATCCATTCCTGACGCTGTGTCCAGTTTGCAAGAGAGTGCACGACAGTCCCATTCATGACCCAGATATCGTTAACTATAAAAACATCCTTGGAGAGTCTGGTTGTTCGAAAGATGCTGTCACAACAGACTCGCTCGTCCATGACCAGACTCAGCTCCTCCTCGTGACCACCCTTTTCGTCGATGCTTATTGCTACGAACTCACTGGTCGAGGGTCTTTGGGTCAACAGCAACCAACCAGGAAGGCCGTTCAGCTGCGGTACTCGGTGCCTTTCCGGTGTTGGCTCCCCCTTCCTCACGAGGGGCTTCCACGGGTACTGGCGGCGCATACGTGGGTACATTCACTTCCTGTCTCATCTGCGGCGGCTCTGTGAAAGACGGTGGAGGAGGTCGCGTTTCGGCAACTGGCTCAGCGAACCGAACCTGCGTCTGAGGCGCTGTCGACGGATACATCCACCGAATGACGCCAAACACAGCAACGTGAATGATGACGAGCATGATAAGTGAAGACATGGCGATCACCAACACGTCGTAGGCCTCCATTTGTTTTGCGGCTGTCTTTTCTTAGCGTGAAATCTCCGCAAAGTACATTGTACAACTCGGAGTTTCTTCTTTCCACCGACGAGGAGACTTTGAATACTCGGTCACAGTCGCCAACTCCGAGCTGTAGACACGCGAGACCACTCCGCCCTTGAACGGCCGCTCGTACATGGAAAAATCTTGAAATGATTGGTAGACCTTGGCATGAACATCAATCCGCCCAAAGCCAGTATAGAGAAACTTTGTCTCGTATGAGACTCCCGGATTCGTTGCCCACTGCGGTGGACTCTCGGTTATATTAAGCTCCATTCTCCACTGTGTTCTTGAAGACCAGATCCTCTAAGCTAGACGCATCCGCAAGGATCTCGCACATCCTCCGGGTCGTCAGCCTGAGCTGAGCCTCGATGTCAGCCCAAATCTCGGGGTCATTCTTGAACACTGTATTCCGCTTCGTCCCATTCGGAAACTTCTCAATCAGCTCCGAGTCAGTTGCATCGAGGATATGCATGTATACACGGAGCTGGATTTCATCGTAGACAGGCACCGTGCTCCAATAGGTCGTGCGATCCTTCGAGTCCACGACGCGATTGAGATTCGTAACGAAACCATCCGTGCGGCCAACCAAGACAAACTCCTCCTTGTCCATACGAAGCATCTTGGTGTTCCGATCCGTGACGACAACCTTTGCATCAGCCTCGTATGTGTTCAAGATCGTGTTCTCATTGTTGAGACCACGCTTCTTTGCCACCTCTCCACGTGCGTCTGCCAGGAGCTGCGTCGCCATTTCCTTAGAGAGATTCGGAGTCCGATCGACCACCTTCTTACATGCCGCCTCAACTGCATTCAGACTCTCCTCAACCGACGGCGCCGCCGCGACCTCGGCTGCTGCAGTCTTCTTTGTCTCTGCCGCCGCTAACACCGCCGCCTGAACAGCCGCCACCTCTGCCTCTGAGATTTCAATACCCGCTGCCTTCTTGAGATCGAGATCATGGCTACGCTTCTCAGCTGCAACCAGTGCCTCACTAGCCTCAAACTCCTTCGACGCAGCTGCATCGGCCGTCCTGCAGTTTCCCAGGGCTTCGAACACGCTCTTCTGGATATCCCTGTCCCTGATGATCGAACCCTTGAAGTTCTTCACGGACTTGCGATTGTGTGCCTTCTCGATCGCAGAAATGATCTCCGCAGCTTTCTTATCCTTCTTGAAGACCTCGTACATGACCTGGTGAACCGGCTGGTAGGTGTGGCGGCCAATGGCTCCAGCCACCTGGGTGGCAGAGAAGCATGGGCGGAACATTTTAGAGTGGTAGCTCTTTTGTCTAGGATATGCGGGTTCGTTTTAAGCAAAACTTCGCTGCATCTTGACAATTGCATCGATCCAACCTGGCATTCCGTTAAGAACATTTGACACCTGAAGGGTTGGGGCACATGGTGTTGTGTCGAGCGTCCCTTCGCATAGGAGTGTGACTGCGGCGATGAGAAGTGCACGTTTGCCCTTATCTGCAGATGTCCAGCGCAAAGAGTGGATACGATAGAGCACGTCGGTATATTCTCGTGTTCCAGGCGGACTGTTCTTGCGAATGGCATCCCAGAAGATCCACACGGGGTGTGTGCTATCGCTTCCGGATACATACTCATCACCACGAGGCGCGAACAATAGATTGGTCTTTGTCTGTTTCTTGTGTTCGCGACAGAAGGCAAGGATCCACGACATCCAATACAGGGCTCGAGTCAAGTCGCGGACATCTGCACGGATGCAATAGCAGAATTCATTCACGGGAATGGCGGCTGGCATGGGATCTGATGGACGCAGGACTTGCGATCCATATAACTTCGAAGGTGACTTCAGACTCTCATGAATCGTGACGGGGTCGAAGTCGTGCGCGGGTTTGATTGTGGGCAGGGTCTGGAGTTTATGTTTACGACACAGGGACATTGTCGCCGCGACTTCGCATACCAACTTTCGGATATCAGGGTGGTTTCGAATCTGGGTCATATTCTGAATGTCATACCCCGCTTCAATGGGTGCGTACGTCTCATAGGCCTTCGCTAAATAGAGAAATACATTGGGCTGGGCGCGGTTGATGTGAAGTGCTGCAGCTTCAAAGAACGCCCCCCATAAACTATGCACAAGACCGGAGCAGAGGAACTCAAGCGTCCAGTAACATGCATAATCCGCATGTCCCATCTGGATGGTCTGAATCAGTACTTTCCGCACGTGTGCACGTGGATGTCCACAAAATGTTGTTTTCTGAAAATCAGTAACAGGTCGAGGATCCGTGATCTCCATTGCCTTTACGCGGGGGGCTTTGACGTCGCCAAATGACGCGCAAATGCATCAAAGAACGAGGATGCACTGGGTGGCAGACTAGGGGGTGGCGCACCTGTTCCGGGGGTCGAGCTCACGGATCCACGAAACGCCCTGCGACCAACCGAGAAGATCAGAAACAGTAACCCCAAAACAATGAAGACGTTCAGTGCAACACCGATCCATTTTCCATAATCCAATGCTTGTGTCTGCGTCTTGCGATTGATATTGATTTGGTTCTGAATCGTCTTGATCTGATCTTGAAAGGTTGAAACCGAAAATGCCATATCGTCCTTAACCGTGCCGATATTGTCCTTGACACTGTTCACGATATCCAATGTCTGCTGCTGTTGGAGGGTCTGTGTATTGAGAAACTGATACTCACTGACAAACCTGCTGACGTCTTTCTTTATCTGATTGTCGTAGAGTACATCCATTGCGTTCGGATCTGTCGCTAGGGCTCGATATGCTGCGTTTTTTGCTTCGTCCGTACCACCAGATGCCAAGACGTCACGGGCAGCGGCATCGACCTGAGCCTGTCGACTCACTCGAGAATCTGCTGCTTCCAACTCATCGTTAAACCGAGACTGTTCGGCGGTGTACCGCGCATATGCATCTTGATCTGTTGTCTTCAGATCTTGAATCGAAAACATTGAAGAATCGTTGATGGGTCGCAGAACGGCAGATTGGGCGATCAAATGAACCGATGCATCTTGGTCAACCTTATTGACACACTGTTGAGCACCGTCTTTCATTTTAAGATCGTAGGTGGGCGGACATGCCATCACACAGGACATGGGAGCAGCTCCGTGGACTGTCTCCGATGGACACTTGAACTGCTGATTACCCATTATCTATTGGAGAGATAGATTGCTAACGAAAGCCCGACACACAGTGTCATGAACGCAATGCCATGGACAACGCTCGAGGGTAGGAAAAGATACTCCAGCAATGCAAGAACGATAAAGAATAAGCAGATCTGGATCGGGCGCATGTTGATCGCCTCCAGCTTCTTGATATCTAGCCTTGCACTCTCGATATCGGCATGGGGTTGAGTGGGAGGACGCAGGGGCTGAAGTTCAGCAAGTGCATCCGCATAGAGCTGAGTCATTACTTATTCGCAACAAACGGTCGCAGACCAGAAAAGATCGTGCTAACGAACCGGGCGTCCAGGTTGGCCTCCTGGCTCTGTCCAAGACGAGCGAACGGGCGATTGAAGGTTGTCTGGGGGTTGATGTACGGTGCAACAGTCGCCGCCATGCGGACAAAGCGAGTGTATTCCGATGCATCTACGCCGCGCACGTGCCGAGCGGGAGCAGAGGGTTCATAGAAAGATTGTGCGACCGGCATTTTATTACTCCTACAAGATAATGGTTGGGTGGTTGACTGCCCTTTTATTTACGCTGATCGCTATACTCACCGTTAAGGCTAGATCGCAGGAAGGGTTCGATGCATCAACACCCCAGGGACGGGCGACAATCGATGCCGTATCGGGCGATTACCAAGCTCTACTTGATGCATATGGAACGGCCTACAAGGCATCGAAAACGACTGGGGATCAAACGGCATTGGCGACCGTAACTGCCGCCATTAATGATTACCAGACACAGATGCAGGTTCAGATCCAGGACAACCAGTATAATATCCAGGCGTTCCTCGATGAATACAAGACACTCAATCCCGATCTTGATATGCTGCATCAAGAAGCACAGACTATGCGCTCGGAGGGACCTGCTGTGGCGGATCAGCTTGTTGCGTCCACGTCCAAACCGCCTCCGCAAATTGATTATGGAACCATGATTACTCAAGTTGTCGTTCTGTTCCTGATTCTCGGAGCAGCGTTTGCGTTCAATGCGTACGCATGATGGCAATGAGAAGCGCCAGAGATGCGGCAACGAAAAACGCCCCCATTACTTTCATTCCCGTACCTTTCGTAGCATCTTCGTTCTGGTGGATCATGCGAAGAGTCTGCAGTTTATCTGTTCCAACGAGAAGGCCATTGTAGTCTCGCTGAATCTCCATGATCCTGCGAATCAATTCATGCTGTTCATCACTGTCCACTCCAGAGGACACAGAAACCGCTGCCATCTGAGACAGCGTGTCGCTCATGTTTCGCTGGGCGGCGAGAATCGCATCATTGTTGGAAAAGTCATTGTTTGCCAGTGCATTTTGCACCAGATTGTCGTAGATCGTCTTCTGTTGTTGGTACTTGGCTTGAAGATCCGTCATGTTTCCGGATGTCGTTGGGTTACCCATTATGTCTAGGCAACATTTACGTCAGCTACGCAGTATCGGTAATAGACGCCCTTGCCCACTGTGTCACTGTGCCGAGTGATCTCGATAATGTTTCCCGGCACGGCACCAATCACACGAGCCTGAATGTCCTGCGAATCAATCCACGGCATCTGATCCTCCGGCTTGAGGATGCGATTCCTGTCGAGTACATCCTTGGCCTCATCAGGGGTCAAGATACGATGCGGTACGGACATTCGGTGCGTAGTAATGTCCATCTGCAGCTCACGAAGGTGGAAGAACTGGATCTTATCCTCGATGAACTTTGACCGGATCAGATTCATCAGATTACCCGACGGCTTCGACGTGGCAACGACAATCATTCCATTCTTGTAGTCATTCTCCTTTGCATACTCCATATAGGTATGGACGTCGCGCTCTAGCATCTTGTCCTTTTGACTGAAGAGCACGAGGGTGTCCCCCATCGTGTAGGCATTGACATCCTTCGGACCCGACGCGACAGGCTTGGTCTCGGTGGGAAGCTTACGACGCTCATAGAAGATGCGAAGAGTTGCAAGTGCCTTGTCCTCCATTGTGCCCTTTCTACCTACAATGGAAAGAGTTCGTTTTTTATTACCCGAGTAGAACAATGCTTCACATCGTTGCCTTTATCGCTGGACTGGCAGCGCTTTTCGCTGTTTTCCAACTTTCAGGTGGGCTGGAGAAGTTCCAACCTGAGCTCCTTGACCGTCGTCAAATGGAGCGCACACAGGATGTCGAACACTCTTCGTATGAGCAGCGGACAAACCACATGCCCCGTACTTCGTTTGTTGATGCCGTGCAAGGAATGGCAACGCCCTGGCGAGTAAACGCATATACAGCCGTGCGTTCGGTCTAAGTAATGAAGATCCCAAGGGCATTGCGTGAACAGGTATGGATGGTGAAAGCTGGACGAGTCTTCGATGCAAAGTGTAAGATTGTATGGTGTACCAACCGTATGAATGTATTCGATTTCCAGTGCGGTCATAACATTCCCGAGTCCAAGGGCGGTGCAACGACGCTTGATAACTTGATTCCCATCTGTTCCCGCTGCAATGTCAGCATGGGGAACCAGTTTACCATCAACGAGTGGAACGCCAAGTTTGCGTCACAGACGCCTCCCTGGTGGAGACGGATTTTCACATGGTGGACATGACTGAGCAATGTATGCATTCTACATCAATCTCGATCGTCGAACCGACCGCAGAGCCGAGGTAGAGAAGGAATTCGCCGACAAGGATCTCGTCGTCGAGCGGTTTCCGGCAATTGAGTACACACCAGGTACGATCGGATGCAACCTTTCCCATATCGCAGTTCTCAAGACAGCACGTGCGCGAAAGTACCCGGCTGTCATGATCTTTGAAGATGATTTTCAATTTGTTGTCTCGAAGGAGACGTGGGATCAGTTGATCGTACAGCTCCCGGAACGGTATGACGTTGTAATGATGTCCTATAATACAGTTCAGCCAACTCCCTATAATGACGTACTTGACCGAGTACAGGGTGCGCAGACGACCAGTGGATACATTGTCCACTCTCGCTTCTACGATACATTGATCGCGAAATGGGAAGAAGGAACAGAGCTCTTTAAACAACATCCACATGTGCACTGGGTCTACCTTCTCGACCAGTACTGGAAACCCCTACAGCCACTGTCCGATTGGTTTGCATTCAAAACACGTATCGGAATTCAACGTGCGGGGTTCAGTGATCTTGCTGGGCAATTTGTCGAATACGGTTGTTGATATATCCACGCTGAAACGCTGGGCTGAAGACACGTCGCGACATCTTCAGTGCATTTTCCGCAATGACTCTGGCTTCGTCGTCGTGTGTGACCAACCATTCGATCTTTTCTACCAGATCCGTTAGGTCGTACTTGATCGGAACATAGTTCACCATGGGTATCAGCTCACTCTTGAACCACCATCGACTCTCCGGGTGCGTAATCAAAATCGGCACAGAGCCGATCGCAAATCCCCAATGACCATTGGAGGCTTGTGTATTTCCATCGATGATGAGCACGTATTTGTATCGTGAATGTGCATCCGGCCCCAGCAATGACTTGTCTGCAAAGTGCTCGGATGGGATCACATTGTCATTGACAGGCCACCCGCCCGGAACAAATCGGACATCTGTATTTGGAACACCAAAGAGCGTCTCAACCACCCGCATTCGCACCGATGGCCGGTGAAACCCACTCGATCCGCCGCGCCACATGACAGTCTGGATCTTTTCAGACCATGACCGCTGTGGAAACGAGAGTCCATTCTCGAATGCCATGTCGTCCCATGGAAGCAGGATCATGCTCTTGCTAGTGAACCCATGTGTGGCATAGAGACAGACCAATGGGCGCGTAGTCGGATGAGCAAGTGCCTCAAGCCCTGCATACTCTCGCCCAGGTCGCACGACAGTCTCGATGCGCCCGAGAGACGTCATTGTGCGGTGATACTCGTCGTCGGCAAGGATCCCGTCCGTCTGTGGAAAGATCGCCGTGATGGCATGAGGTCGGATACACTCCAATACGTACCGATAGATGGAGCCACCAATGATAAGCCGTTGGTCATAAGATGCCCATGCATGAGGGATCCCGGGTGGATCGCACACAACAGCGCGAGGAATGTTGATGATCGAGGGATTGTGGTCTGCTTGGTACCAATCGAAATGGAATCCAAGTGATTCGAAGTATGCCCAGACATTGACTTCCCACGTCAGCTTGGGAAGCTTTGGGTACTCGATACAGTAGAACTCATAGAGTCGAGTCAGCGAGTTACGATCACCTAGAAAGAACCCACCACAGAACCTCCAATTCACGGTATCCCACGTCACACCCCTTGGCCAACAACCAGGGAAGAAGAGGCACGTAGGCGGAATATACCCCGTTGAAAGGGCGCGTAGCTCGTCGGCTGATCCCGGATCATGCAGCACATGATACAGGTTAAAGTCCACCCATGCATAATGGCTAGATGAATGCTGTCCCGAACGAATCGCTCTCATGATGAATTCGATCTTCGCATTCATGAGAATGAGAAAGTTGCGAGTGTCATGTACATCGGATCGGGTATCAGGTATTCCCAGAGGAGAGATCGAGTAAAGATCTAGTTCTTCCAGCGAAATGGTTTCGACGACTCCGTCATGTATCGGGGGGAGCCGGGCGCGGAACTCAGGGCTTACGAATACATGCAGCCTGATCCCGGTTGCATTGAGCTGCTTGAACAGTTCAAAGCGCACGTCGGTTGCACGATCCTTGGGTCTATCCTCTCGTAGATCCAAGAATGCTGTAACAAACGTTACGGTCATTGCGTGATTTTCGCTTTGCTTGTGAAAGTAATAAAATGGTCGGCCACCTGACCATGGAGTTGGTCGGTGGTCTTGGAAATCAACTTTTTCAGTTAGCTGCTCTCATGCACATTGCATCAAGAACAGGGCGCAGACCCTATCTAATGACTCTGGCTAATCCATCTCCGCATACATCAACTTCGTATTTCGATACTGTCTTCTATAAATTCCGTTCCATGCTGTTGAATGACCGCAAATCAGTTCGAATCGAAGAGCCGTCGGTCTCATCGTATATTGACTGGCGTGGTGCGTTCCGCATGTACCCAGATGTTCGTCTGGCCGGATACTTTCAGGATTGGCGGTACATCGACCACGATTTCATGCGGGAGCTGCTATTGCCAGATGCCGTACAGAACAAGTACGAAGGCATCAAGAATGGAATTTTCCTGCATATCCGCGGTGGTGATTATGTGAACAATCCTTATCATGATCTCAAGCTAGACGCCTACTACGAACGTGCCATTGCCATGTTTCCTGGCGCCCACTTCTTTGTTGTGACAAACGATGTCAATTATGCAATGAGCAGACCCTTCATGTCAACACTCAATTGCACCCTGGTGATGGAGCCTGAACTTGATGTATTGTTTCTCATGAGTCAATGCGCGGGGGGCATCTGTGCAAACTCGTCGTTTTCGTGGTGGGGCGCCTTCCTCAATCCTCACCGAAAAATTGTAATGCCTGACCGTTGGTTTCCACATGTCCCGACCCCAGCGGGGTATTACTTCCCCGGGGTGATTAAATGCTCAGTGTAACTGTCGTCTTAACCGGTGGCTCTGGCTTTGTTCCTGCCGCACGATGAACAAGGACTTCGTCCCACGTCGCCTGGAGCGCAGGAAGGTGGGTCGGGAGCCACGTCGTATCCTTTGGTACGAACGCCTTCTTTGTCGAGACCAGGATCCAGTAAATGAACTGTGGATCAGCCTCCTGATCGAGACTTCGCAGCCATGTATTCAAATCTGCGTTCTGTGCCTTGTATTCAACCGTTTCATCTGAATACACGGCAAAGACACCCTTGGTACCCGTTGACCGAACCCATTCGGATGAGAACACCTGTTTGAAGCGAAACTCTGCATACTCACACTCGTCAATCCCAGAACACTCCATCTGCATCTGCATCTGGTGGTTATATGCATCGGGGACACCATCCGATGCCGGACGCGAGAACGGGCACTTGAACTCTACGAGGCGACCGCGGCGGCGCACGTCTGTCGGATCGGTTGGAAAGAGGATGCCATCTGGCGACGCACCAAGAAAGGTGTAGACTGGATGCTGAACACAAGATACATCAACGATCTTACACCCGGTCTCTTCTTCGTAGATCGCCTTGGCAATGGGTTCAAATCTCGTGCCCCAGATCAGTGGTGCTTGGTACTGTCCAGGCGCAGGAGGCTGCGGTGGTTCGAGCTTTCGAAGAATCAAGCTGCGTCTCGTTTCACCTCCCGTAAAGACCTGTGAGACCTCAGATCCCGTGATCATCTCGCCTCGTTTCATATGCCAACCTGTTGTTCGCTGATCATTTGCACCGTAGATACGGATTGTCCTGCGCACACATCGATCGCGCATCCAGATGCGTCCAAGTTCCCCTTTCATCGCATCGTCCATTGCTGTAAAGACGAATCGCCTGGTCTTTGTGTAACTAACCCCTGTCACCACGACCATTAACATGATCAAGGGCTTCAGCCGCTTCTTCGGCCGAGTGTAGGGTGGTTCACGCAGCCATTCAGTGATGACTGCCTCCATGCGTTTCTTTATGCGTCGGATTCGAAAACTCATTTTCAGTGCTGAAACACAGAATTGGTATGGAGACCATTCAAAGCAAGGAGCAGTGGGTACTGCGGCGTCTCGAGGGGTTCTATGCGAATCCCGATAATTTTCGCCGCATCGAGGAGGTTCTGACGGGTAAGTCGCGTTTGAGTCTTCGCCTTTTGGATTGGTTTGTTACCAATTACTCAAAGAAGTACAATGTCTCTTTCATGGCTAAGGGGAACCATCACGTCATTGTGTACTTGGTCTACAAGTCGCATCTCAAGGCGTACAACAAAAAGATGTTTGACCCGTTCTGCCGGTGGAAGAGAATTCAGTTCCGCGGGTTGGATACCACAGTGGGGCAGCTGAACTTTTTCGAGTGGGCTATTCAGGATGAGATTCTTGAGTACCTGGACACACACTACGACGAGATCCATGCCGACATGGAATCCTGTTCGCAGGTGATCCAGCCTAAGGACGGTGAACGTCGGAAGCGCCATGAGCTGAGTCGATCGGCTACCAAGTCCGTGCGTATCCACGACGTACCTGTAAAGGTTTCTTTTGATTAAGAGATGCAGTCGGCGATCGACCCCACGGTGGTATACCCGGTCAGTGCAGATATAACCGAACATGATTTGAACATCGTCTCTGATCTCTGGTCTGTCGAAGGTCGCGAGGTCTTTAGAGGTGCAAGGGATCCATCCTACGAACATGCAAATGTGTACTGGCTCTACGACCCCGAGGATCTCGATCGAGTCGGCGTGGCTGAACACAAACGGGATAACCCCGGTGATGTATCCGTCCTGTGGCACAAGAGCTCACCATTCGCAACATTCCTGCAGGAGGACGGATGGACTGAGAACGATTCGCTGTGGTCTCGTATGCCCGAGCATTCGTATGAGCGATTTCTATCAGAGGGATGGACAACACCCACTGCCTTCCTTGAACGCTGTCTGCGTGGCGATGTGCGTGTAGTGACTCCTGAGATGCTCATCAAGCTCCCTGAGGTTCATGCATGTGAAAAATGTGGTCATGTATCTCTCCATCCATTCTCTTGCGGAGTTGCACGACCTCTCTCCTTCCCCGAAAAGGAAAAGATTTGGTTTGTTGATGATAGGATGATTGTATACTCGCCACCTAAAGGTGACTCTTCTGTCTGGTCACGCCTTGGCTTTACGACACCGCCTGAGACTTCCGCTTCTTCTGAGTCGGAGGAGCCGCCGCAGGAGCTGCCGCAGGAGGCGTCGCAGCCCGTGCCTTAGGCTCATTCTCGTCCGCATGAGCCTCGGCATCCTGCTCCTCCGTAACCGGGAGGTCAATGTTCTCCTCCTTGTCCGCAACCGGCTCATCGGGCTCCTTGATGTCGGCGAATGCGGCCTTGGCACCCACACGCGACGGCGGGAACACCTTCGCATGAACGACACGCCAGGTCACGCCAAATCCAGTGCCAGTGACATAGATGCTCGGCGTAATGACCATACGAGCCTCGATGCGCTTCGCAAACACCTGCTCGAGATTGCTCTCGGTCAGCTCAATCACACCACCATTCGCATCCACCGCGTCCATCCCAACCTGGCCGTCCCAGATTGAGATCTTCATGCGGAGCGAAGGCGGGTACTTGCCGTTCGGAACCCACTCGCCATTGACCTTCTCAACGCTAGGCGTGAGAATCGGCTTCATGGTCTCGCGAAGCACGGGCTCGGACTTGGTCTTACCAAACCACTTGCCGCTGTTCACGATGGAGTGCTGGATGACCTTCTCGGTGAGATCCAGTAGGAAGTTGTAGAACTGACCAACCTCCGAACCGTCCGTCGAACGCTCCTTCGCGTACGAGTCACAGCCCTTGAGGGAAGCCAACATCGTATAGTTGCGCTGACCAGACTTCTCGTCCTCGCGGACGACAACTCCGGCCGGGTAGTAGATACGCGGAATACGAACCTGCAGTGCCTGGCCATTGTACTTGACGGGAACGGTCTTACCCCCAGCCTTGTTCGGACGAATCTCGCCGATCATGACGCGGTTGATGTCCAGGTTCTCAGAAGGGATGATGGTAGAGGTAGCCATTTTGATTGTTGTGAGATCCACTACCGTGCCGACCATCGCATCCGTTTTCCGCGCAGGTTTCCAGTTTTCAAGACTTGGCACAGGATAAGCAATGCCTCAATGTGCTGCCGTGCGGAACAGGGCATCTTTTGACCAATGCCCATCCGATGCACTTAAGGGGGTGAATCTGTGTGGCCGTCACGCACGTGCGAAAGATCCAATCCTATGGGCTACGCGCAACCAGTCAAAGATTCTGCGCTTCACGCGAGTCCAGGCAGTGTACCGGGGTTGGTGTGTTCGAAAGGTATTGGCGTTAGCGGGGCCAGGCGTACTCAGGCGAAAGGAGTGCGTTAATGACGAGGATCTTGTAACAACGGAATCCAAGGATCGACAGCACCCATTTGATTACTTTGGGCTTGAGGAAGCCGGGAAAATATGGTGGTTTGATTTTGGAAGTCTATGGGAGTGGACGATTCGATCCGTGGCACCTACGAATCCATACACACAGGTTGCCATTGATCACTCAGTTCTTGCTCGGCTTCGTCGTCTTCATTTACATCGGCGACGAAACAGACTCTCGGTTCCATCGCCATCGAGGGATCTCCGTGAAAACATAACAAGACGATGGACTGTGTTGGCTCATATTTTTCGCAGCTATGGGTTCGAAGATGCTCACCCTCAACAGTTTGCGAACTTGACTCACGTGAATATGCGTACAATGTTTCGTATTTTCATGGACGAACTTGAAGCAGTACCAAAGCCCAATCGCAGGGTTCTAACAGTATGCACAAAGGCCTGGTTAGCTGACAATCCATCAACTACGGGCTACATGATCAATTCACTGAACCTGTTGACGATCGCACTGACAGACTCTCGCTCATATGACATCGTTTTCCTCCTACTGTCGGCATTATATCGCTGTTAGTCACAATGGATCAACCTTCTGCTCTAATTCGACGCATGCAGATCCAGAGGGTTCAGGATGCTCGTGAAAATCAAATCAGGGCGTTTGGCGAGTTCTCACGCAAATTTAAGGCTAGGCACAATGGACTGCGGGTTCGCAGTGAAGAAACACGGAGGAACTTTGTCTCCCTTCTGAATGAGAACGATCGTCTTCTAAAGAAGGGAAAGGGTCGTACACTTCGTCGGAAAAACGGATTTAGGCGACGACGGTACTCGACGTACCGAGCACAATGAATATCTTCTTCCTCTCTCTGAACCCCGACGAAGCGGCTCGTCTTCACTGTGATAAACACGTGGTGAAGATGATCCTCGAGACTGCACAGCTTCTCTATACTGCACATTGGGTCTATGAGTCGCCACTTCCCGACGATGCATATCGCAAGACACATCCCAATCATCCTCTCGCACGATGGGTTCGCGAGTCTCTGGCTAACTATACATGGCTATGCCGCCTTGGACTCGCATTGTGTGCAGAGTATACGTATCGGTATGGAAAGGTTCACAAGACACAGCATCATCTGACCTGGTTGTCAGCGCATTCTCCTAAAAAACTTGTGGATGTTGGATGGACACTTCCTAGATTGGCCATGCCTGAAGAGTTTCATGATCCAGACCCCGTTGTCGCGTACCGTGCGTACTATGTTGGAGCTAAGGCGCGTTTATTGTCCTACACAAAACGTCTCCCACCAAACTTTCTCGGAGAAGCGGTTTACATGACCGCCGGAGGTAAGAGTATACCAGTGCGTTAGAAATGTCCTCTTCTTCTGCTTCCGTTAAGTCAAACAAGATGGCCCCGAAGAAGTCCGCCGCCCCCGTCGCCCCTGTTGCCGCCGCCCCTGCACCCGTCGCCGCCAAGGCTCCGAAGGCCCCGAAGGCGGTCAAGGCCGAGAAGCCGGCCGCCCCGTCCAAGGCTGTTGTCACCGTGCCGACGGTCGAGGCGCCTTCTGCCCCGGCGGCTGTTGAGGCCACGGAGCACTCGGATGTCATCCTCGCCGGTCTCGCCGAGAAGCTGAAGGCGCTTTCGACGGAGCTGACGACCCGTGTCCGCGAGGCCACGAAGAGCGTTGCCGATGCGATCAAGGCCACGAAGCGCGAGGCTCGTGAGATCAAGAAGAAGAAGAAGAAGAACCCCGAGGACATGACCCCGGAGGAGCGCAAGACGTGGGAGGCTCGTCGCGCGAACAATGCCTTCCTTGTTCAGCGCCCCCTGACGGATGAGCTCTGCTCGTTCATGGGTCTCAAGTCGGGCGAGAAGCGTTCGCAGACGGAGGTGACCAAGTTCATCTCGGGCTATGTCAAGCAGCACAACTGCTTTGACCCGAACTTCAAGCGCCGCATCCTGCCGAACTCGGCTCTGGCCAAGCTCCTGCGCGTGTCGGACAAGGATGAGGTGACGTACCTGAACCTCCAGTCCTTCCTCAAGGTGCACTTCATCAAGACGGCCCCCAAGGCGTAAGTGTTTTTCTAAGTCGAAAGATAAATGTCCCATCCGCGTCGCATCATGCACCCGAGCGCCGTCTCCTCCTTCACCCGCAAGCAATTCAAGGATCATCCTAACATGAATCTCCCGCATGAAATCGTTCATATGGATGAGAAGTACCACAAGGACACACGCGCTTATAACGCGTGGAAACGCAAGACGCAGAAGGCGAAGGGCGGCAAGCGTCGTGGCCGCAAGACCCGCTCCACTCGTCGCCGCTAGACGCCCGGTAGACCCCTGAACCAAACATAAACAATAAAAATAGCCCGGAAACCCGGGTGATTTTTAGTGTATAGATACAATGTCTATCCCATTCTCCAAGGTAGACGCCATGCCTAAGCCCGGGTTCATGACTCCACCACAGAAGAACAGGCAGACCGGAAGGGTCGATACTATTCCAGATTCTGCGGTGAATGCAGCGGTAGTTGGAAGCCCAACGGAGGTTGATCTAGCGCAGACGCCTCTTGATTGTTCGCCGTTTCCTATAGACCTTTCGACGACGGGTCTTCCTGCGCCGATTACCACCCATCTTGATAGCATATATGCTATCGGTTGGTCCAACGGGATCTATGAACCCAACCTGGGTTTCTTGCATATACCATTTCCCAGGCTCTATTTCCCCATCTTGACCGGGAATATCGGGATCCCGTCTGAATACAGGATGTAGGAAACGGGTCTCCATTTGTCTACCAAATTGTGTAGTTATATCAGAATGGGGTTCTAGCTTTCCCACGACATCTTGTATCCCACTATTTTTAGCTCGTAGTACCATGTACAGGGTTTCGCTATCTAAATCCTGTAGACGCCTACCTTTTGTGAATGGGTTTGGATCTACTTCTGACGGTTGGCCTCTATGGCTCTGCTCAAATGCCGCAAGGGAGGCTGGGTCCATTATACAGTTGTCGTGATAAGTTCGTGCGGCATCTCCATGTACAAGACCGTGCTGAAGAAAGGCGACAACCGTTCGTCCAAGACTAAGGCGCGTTGCTTGTCATTCTCAACCAGTGTCTTGGTTAGTCGGCGGAGAACCTGTGCGCGGTCAACAGAGGCATCGACTTTGATCTTACATTTTCCAGCTTTCCATCCACACAAGGATGACGTATTACATGCGTCCTTTTGTTGGAACTGTCCACATGGCGTTCGCACTTTATTGATAAAGGGTCTGGGTCCCTGAGTGGCATCCCAGTGGGCTTCCTTTTTGAGCCATGCATCGAGCTGCTTGTACAGCGTCTTTCCTCGGGTTGCGATCCCTTGGCGTAGCTGTTCGTATTCGTCTTTCTGAATGTCTTTCGATAACGAGAACATTAGGAAGTCAAACACCTCAGATGCATAAGAGATTGAATCTGCCAGACGTGCGTCTTCTGCGTTGGGTGATCCGTCCGTAAGGTCGCGCTCGGGATTTCGCTGCATCGTGGATAGAACCTCTTTCGCCACCATATGAGGGGCGACCTCGGGTTGAAACGGCGCACGGAACTCGGATGCCAATAAGGATTCTACGAACATGTCATTCACGTCCTGTAGATCTTCCACCCACTTGAAGCCCTTGTGGGTAGTCTGGTCAAGGAATGAACGTTCACTCTGTCGTGTTGGGAGTTCTTCTGGCCTGATGTCCGCATATCCAGAACGTGCCTGGACACCGGGCAATTGTTCGTATGGCTCCGGTTGGACGGGTAAGATGACAACCCTTGGCACGAAGACAGCTTGAACGCGGTCAAATGGATCGAGAATGACCTGAAACGTATGCCCCTTGCTACGAAGCTCTTGAAGCGCATCCGACATGCGGGGTCTGTCCGAGGCACATGCGCGGGTGTGAAGAGTCGTCATCGTGACCAGCATCTTCTTCGGAAATAGGGGGTCGCGAATGTTGATGGTATATGTGTACTTTGCAAATCCCTTTGCCTTGTCGGTGCCTCGTGCGACATGTGCCAGGATATCATCGTCTAGCAGAACAATCGTGCGTTCGCGGGGGCTGAGCTGTTCGCTCCAGAATCCACACTTGACCGTGGACGTTGCCGTGTCTACACGAATGACATTGCATCGCACGACAGAGGTTACGTATTCTAATTCATCCAGTATCGTGAGGCGACCCTCTGAATATGCATGTTGAATACCGGCAACGATGCGGTCAACCTGTGTAACACCTTCGCCCATTTCCGTCCATGACCGTGCAAACGAACAGAGCATGACGTTTTTCGGTGCATCCTTCGGGTCGGGAACCGCTTCTTTTGATTTCAAGAAATGGGGAATCGTCTTGGATGGGCGACCTAAACCGACACGAAAGAAATCAGCCTTTCCCGCATCCAATCGACTTTTCTTGATTGACTTGTCATATGCGATAGGGATGCCCAGAGACGCAGCCAATCCTTCGGGGAGGTACCCCATGCGCATGGCCGGTGTCTTGGTTGAGCTCAGGATGTATGAGTCATCGCTCTTTTCCGACCCGGGTGCCATCACCTTCTTGAATGGCTGTTCCACCTTGTAGCAGCATGGAATCTGCTTATCCTTCAGTGTTCCAATGTAGTTGGGGAATACAGATGTCTGGTCACGTTTCATCACTGAGAATTCGGTAATGTCTTCATCCTTTCCTGTGCGTACCTTCCCCTTGCACACTGGACATGCTCCATCGACTAACTGATCTTCGCGCAGGGGAAGCTCGTCCTTTATACACCAATATTGCGGACATGTCGCAATTCCCTCTCGATTGGTGAGTGGGATGATGTGGACATTATAGTCGTCGATTCCTTCTTGATCCTTGTTCGCATCCTTTACCTTGGCCTGTTTCTCGGTCTCTGGGTAGTTGCGGGGATTGTACTCAGGGGGAATACGCGCCTCGTCTTCGGGTGTCAGAACCACAACCTGCTTGTTCTTGTCGCATTTGCTTGGATAAATCGTACTGTCAAATGTATCAGGATCAAATTCCTGAAGACGTCGATTGAAGTAGTTGTAGGTTGATTTGTTCTTATCTGCAATGCGGACGCGCTTCTTTGGCGCTCCGGTCGGTGCTTCGGGTTGCGCCTCAACCTCTGCGGCCTCTGGTGCACCTAGTCCGAGTTCGGCAAGAAAATCACCATCGACGGCAAATTCACCCGCATGAACAGCGACGGGCTGTGGAGCCGCAGCCGCACTCGCTTCGACGGCTTCGACGCGACGAGGACACACTGCATTGACCGCTACATCATCTTCTGGTGCCGTCAGGACGTGACGCAGGATACTTGCATACTTCAATGCACGATCGACATTGGTCACTGCAGATAGAATGACTTCTTTATTTGAGAAACGGAGCGTGGGAAACCCCTTGAGAACTCTGTCTAGATCTAGGTCATCTCCTAGGTTCGTGAAGGTACGAAACATTGCCTCAGCGTCATCGGGTGAAATGCCGATTTCTATCAAGGTCTGAGCAGACGGCATGTCCGCCTCTTGCAGGGCTTGAAACGCTTGAACTTGGAGAGGTGTGAAGTTCTCGGCCAGACGATCTGCACGGAGAAGACGGAACGTGTCGTCTTGGCTACTAAAGACAGTCTGGAGACAGGGGAATCGGCGCATGTCAAACTCCGTGACTTCCTTCGCATATGCGCCGAGGATGCTCATATCCTGCAGTTCCCAACGCGATTCATCGAGGTCGCGAAGCTCAACAAACGGAGTCACGCCGTCCAGCGTCTTGAACCACTCGTAGAGGTCAGTGCGAATGTCATCAAGGCTTTTCTTCGATTCCTTTCCACGGACAATTGTGAATTGAATATCACGCGGCGTGATGGCAATGCGGTCGAACGATGAGCGAGAGGAGCCACGGTACAAGAGAAGAGTCGGCAGACGGCGCTGGGGGAGCGTCGTGGTTGTCCATGCCTTCCACATTGCAACGTCGATTGACGGAACCTTGTTGCTCGGATCCTTCACATAGAACTTGTGCCGGGTCTTCTCCTGCTTGGAGGTGAAGAATCCAACGTACGGTGTATCTTTGGATAGCGTGAGTCCATAAAACATCTGCTCAAATCGTGCACGGGGTGCAGTGAACGATGTCTCCACCAAAGGCAGGTACCACTTTGCTCGAAGAATAACAGGGTGGCGGGGTTCGGGAACAGAGAGCGCCAGTAGCTTCGTTAGTTGCTCGGCGTTTGTGCGCAGGGATCGAATCGCCGAATCCGTGAGTCGACTCGGGGTGTCTTCGCGAAAGAGGGGAAAGTATACACGTTTCACTGCGGGTGTCATTTCAGCATTCACTTCCGTTGCCCTGAACTCCCCCACGTCTGAGTATAATGATTCGAAAAGCAGCTGCATGTTTCCAATTGGGATCCGAGTCGACGTAAAGGCGAGTTCCTTCGGCGGACGCGGAAGGACGATCGACCGATCACCTGCTACCCCAAACACCCACCACTCGGAAAACCCCGCACCCGGCTTGTAGAGCGCATCGAGAGCCACTGGACGCGCGTTCCAGTCTTCGCGGGAATACTTGGCCTCCTTAACCCCGGTTCCATGTCGACTGTGCTCAAGGTAATATTTGAAGAGATCTCGATCGAGTCGTAGGCCATCGATCGACATGCGCATGAACAATGCATCCCACTTGCGGGGGTCTTCGTAGTACTTCTCGGGCAGCTGAACGTGGACTTCAATGAAAAGGCGATCGGGGTGAGAGTTCACAGCCACTGCGATGTGTTGACGCACAGTTTCCAGTGAGTCGTCCTCAAAGAACGTCACACTCGATCCTGTTCCCGCGACGGGCACAGTCTTCGACATTATACTTGAGTTAGGTTTTCTCAGAGAGGGCTATCCGTAATCGTCATGCCACAATACGGCGTGGGTTGACGCGAGTAATTGACGGGTGTATAAATTCCAACCTTGACTGCGTCGTGGAGAATGCGCTTGAAGTTTCCCCAGAACTCCGGCGTGTGTCCAATGCTTTCTGTCATCAAGTGTGCCATTTCGTGAAGCATTACGAACATGATCGTATTGATATCAATCAATGGGTATTCAGGTGGCTTCGTTTTATCACGAAGACAAACGACGATGCGCTGACCCTTGTTCTCAGAATAGGACGTATCTGGGGAGCTGATCGAGTTCTCGGAGAAAACATCGGCTTGATACCGACTAACAAAGCGAGAGACGGGTGGGTCGTTCATGAGTGCCGGTTCGTCTGCGTACGAGTTGCGCAGTTTCGTGAGATTTGCTCGGATTTTCGCCATTAATTTCACAGCCTCCTCCTTGTTGGGTAAATCCTGCATGTCGTAATCGTTTCCATCTGGCCCCCTCATGCGGATACCGTTTGTAGCCCCCATTAATTGCGAGATAACGGCCACCCCAATGACGGTGGCGGCGACCGACAACATTATGTATCACTACGAGTTTAACTGGAGAGACCGTCCAGTGCCCGGTTAGCACGGAAGGGGTCGGGGTCGATCGTCGTCTGCAGGAACGGGCCAACCTTCGACTGGGGGTTCGGCGTCTCCGAGCGGATGTCATAGGTCGGGTTGCGGTTGTTCTGCGAGATGCCGATGATATTGATGTTGGCGTGGTATCCGGCCTGGAGGAAGTTCTGGCCGTCCATGTCCTTGGAACCAACCGGGTTCACGGCAGCCCACGATGCACCGATCTCACCCTTCGGGAGAAGCTCACTCGCCGACAGGACGTTCTGGGTGTACGTCTGCTGCGACGACGGGGTGCGCCCCTGCATGTCACCGACATCATAGGCGTTGCCGCCAAGGGACGACGTGCCAACGGAAAAGGGTCCCTGACCCGACATGGGCGCCATCGATCCCGAGCCACCCACCTCCTCGGCCTTGTCCAGAATGACCGACTTCCCGCTGGAATAAGAGGAAAAGAGTGAGTAGACAACCACAACGCCAACCAGCACGACTCCAAGGCGAACCATTTTTTGGGAGGAGAGCTTCATACTTTATTCATGTGGTCAGACAAATTCTCAGAGGGGAAGAGTAGCTCGACCAACTGTTCACGACGAAGGGTCCAGAATCCACGAACCCCCTTCCTCTTTGCCTCCTCTCGAAGTTGGGAGATGGTCATTTTCTCAATGATAAAGGACTTGGGAAGCTCGGCTAGACTGAGAAGTTGAATGAGCTGACTGCGCTTGAGGATGTAGTACTGCTTGATGCGGCGCTGCTTGGCCAGTTGCTTGAGCTCGACGAGAGAGAGGGACTCCATTGCGACTCCTACTCCCTTGCCTGGCACGGAATCCGTTTTTTTCCGGGCATCAAGTAATGCTGCGTACCCCGGTGATCCTTGCCTTTTTCGTTGCGGCCGCCATCGTTGGATTGGCGATTCGCTTTACGGACATGAGCGGGGGACAAGAGACCTTCAAGCTTCCCAGTGATAAGATGGCTCCCCTCGACACGGAGTCGACGCCGGGTGTCGGTGGATGGGCGGAGACATCCCCGATTCTCGGAAGCCAGGCAAAGCCGATTCCCGAGAGGCCTTACGATGTTGCTGACGACAATTCCCTCGCCCAGTTCATGCACAACAAGATTGGTCCTGACTGCTGCCCGTCTCCCTTTTCCTCGAGCGGTGGCTGCATCTGCTTGACCCCGACAGACGTCAGCGGGTTCGCGTCCCGCTTTGGGAATAAGACTCCTATGTAATAACAATGGACCATCTTCGCACCTTCATCAATTGTTTGAAGGATAAACACCCCGAGCTTACATTCCCCCGTGCGTCAGATGAAGTCTACACTCACCTGACAGACGCGTTGACCCCGCATGGTATGAAGATCATGCAGCGTGACAATTCTCTTTTCAAAGGCGCCGATGCCCCTCAGCCCCTGCCCGGTGTCGATATTCGCGTAGCGTGGGATGGCAGTGACGAGACTTGGAAGGCTCTTCATATGACCATGATCTTCTCGTTCCTGCGTGGTGACCCGAAGGAGAAGGTTGCTCAGGTCGTGGAGGCCATGAAGAATATCCTTCCCGAGACCCACGGAGACACCAGTGAGATCCTGAAGATGCTTGGAACAGAAGAGACCAGTTCGTCTCTGGCGGAGATGTTTGAGTTTCTCCTCAAGACCAAGATGGCGTCGATTGTCGGTGAGATCGCTTCGTCGGTCAAACTTGATGACATTGGGATTGACTTCGAACGCCCCGAGGAGATTCTGGAGGCACTGCAGCACCCCGAGCGCAGCCACGCAGTTCGCCATATCATGGAGCAGGTGAAGACCATGCTAGAAGACCGCATCAAGACGGGCAAAATCAACCAGCAGGAACTGATTCGGGAAATCGAGACTCTCAAGGCCAAGTTTCAGTCGAGCTTCGGAAAGTACATGAACGAGATGGTTGGAGTAGCCCGTGATGGACCGGCGACCGGGAACACATCAGCGCAAATCATGTCAAACTCTCCCGAGGCTCGTCGTGCACGTATGCAAGCCCGTCTCCAGCGTAAACTCCACGAAAAAGGTCGCAAGTGAAGATAAGAGTGATGTTCTGGTTTTCCGATCCAAGTATATTGTTCGGCCCAAACACGTGGTATGCATTCGTGCCGACCGCGGGAATGAGTGTTGACGATGCTTTAAATTCAGTCGTGCGTTTCACGGTCTACTTGAGCATTCTGTTGTTCATGTGCTCGATGGAGGTGAAGTATTTCGTCTATGTGCCTGTGGTGATGGCGATCACGGTTGCCCTGCATCAACTGTATCCAGGAGGCGCCAAGAGGATTACCGAGCAGTTTCGAATGGGCACTGCAGTCAGTGGATACACGGGATCCGATGTAACACTTCCGACGCAGGACAATCCCTTTATGAATCCCACGCTCATTGATATCAACGAGAACCCCAAGAAACCCCGCGCTGCTGATCCCACTGACATCAAGGTGCGTGACCAGGTGAATCAGCAGTTTGCCCAGACGTCCAACGTGTACCTCGACACGACAGATATCTTCCAGCTCATGACAGCCCAGCGCAACTTCTACACGGTTCCTGCGGATGATCACGAGGGGCTGCTACAGTTCCTCGGGAAGGGCGCTGCATCAGGCAAGATTCTGAACGAAGGATATGTGGTGGCAAAGGGCTCAATGACCAATACGCCGACGACTGACGCGACGACTCAGCCGACGGGAACGACGCCGGGTGTCACGGCGGAGCAGTCCCAGCTTCCTCTCGATCTCACCCGCTGATTCCTGCTGACCCGTAAGTACCCGTTCGCGACCATGCTTCGGCTTGAACTTCATAGTAGGAAACCCAGTCACACGCTCACTCCGAGGTACATTCGCCGACTCAATCTCCTCTACGGGGATGTGAATGTGCTTCTTCTTAAATTCGTCCCACATTGGCTTGTTGGCCTCGCAATGAGAGCAGCCATTCATGTAGAACAAGACCAGAAGAGGCCGCCGCTTGAGGCTCTTTTCGACACCCCCTGCCGTCGGCATTTGTTCACGTCCAGGGAGCTGAGGACGAATCGATGCAACCACGCTCATATTTATATCAACACCTAGAAAATGGCGTGTCTCGATGAGCTGAACCAATCGGCTGATAAACAGACGTGGATCGGAATTTCACGCACATCGGGGGATATGAAGAAGTTCGAGAGCATCTCGCAGTTTCAAGACTACCAACAGGCGCTTGGGTGCGCCCCTGTTCGTCCGTCGCCGTATGTCGAGTCGAATGCAGGGAAGAACACGACCCCGACTGGTTTCCTTGAGTTCAAGCCCCGTGATCCAGATGCACAATCGAGGTTCGATGCGACATCCCCGCAATGGGAAGGTGTAAAGGCATCGGATGAAGCTGTGAAAAGTGGAATGTTTATCCCGGATAGCGCAGAACCTGCGGCCTCGCGTGAACGGAAACCCCAGGGATCCGTACTACCGCAGCCTCCTCCACCTGCACCGACAAACGATGTTTGCTCAATACAATGAAGTGGGCTATCGCTGCCGCTGGGGTTATTGTGCTTTTTCTACTTGCTGTTCTTCTCAACACCGAGCACTTCACGGACACAGACTATACAAATGTAACACAGCCCTGCTATTGCCCAACGCCAGTTGACATGTCAACAAACACGGTTAGTACGGCATGTGATCCTCAGTGTCTCGTATGGGACAACAAGATAAACGCCCTCGCTCCCACAGGTGCAAATAACAGTGATTACGTGACGGTTCTTCGGGCATTTTACAGTACAGTGTATGTACCGTCTCCCACTAGGCCAACTGAGGCTCAGGTGGATACATTTCTCGCATCGTCTGCTGGTACAGTTGCGGGAGTCGATGTGCCATCTGTCAAACGAATCATTATGGATGGATTTCATATCCAGCCCAGTAAGACCGCAGACCAAAGGTCGGATCAAGACACCAACTTCAAGCCGGATACGGGGATATTAGAAGCAACTGCGCCTTCGGCAACTGGATATGCGCCTCCATTCGATGAAGTGCGCACCCGAGCTGAGGATTCGTACACCGGGGCGAACCCAAGTCCATCCACACGTTTCTCAGAGGGTAACTACGCTCCTCTACCAGCTCCGACCCAACCAAACAAGCCCGGAGACTGGGATGATCCGGCAATCACGTGGAAAGGATCGCACCCTGCGGCTGTTTCTGCGTCTGCTGAAAATATCATGTAGACACAATGAAGAAGTGGATCCTGTTTGGGCTCTTGGGACTCCTGCTTATCTATATCCTCACTCGTCGTGAAGGATTTCAAGATACTGTAGGTATCAAGGGTGTTTACGATCTCGATGACCCCGACCCGATGCTCTCGTCTGCTCGGCACGTGATTGAATTAATGCCAAATACGCTTATCAAGGCACTGCAAGATGCAAAACCAACATCACCCTGTCCGACCGCAACGGATCAGCTGAAACAGTGCCCAGCGGATCCCACGACTGGAGCTGGAATGATGACGCTTTTGGGAGGTGATATCAACGATATCATGGTATCCTTCTATACCAATGTCTATCAGTCGTCCAATGCCAACCTGAAGTCGTCGGATGTGGATACATTTTTGACTACTTACCCAATGACTCCGTTTCTGACAGCAAATAAGGAGGATGTGAGGGCTCTCTTGATCGCATATTTCGTGACTCAGACACCGGGGTCTGCGAATAGCGGTACCAATGACCGCCGTCTGGTCAATGACACGGCACCTGATTCGAGTGCAAGTGCTGCACTCGGGGCACGGTATAACAATCCAAATGGTTGGTCAGATAAGTCAGCGATGGAACGTTCGGCATCCTATGCGCAGACCTCTGGATATTCCCAGCAGCTAGATGAAGAGGGTATACAGGATGCAGCGAATGGCCCCCTTCCGGATGCAATTGATGAAAGGACTGGGAACACGGACTTTGGCGCAACTCGTCCCATGATAGGCGATGTATTTGGTGACAATGGACCCTTTTCTGGAAATGCGGGAACAGGTCAGGGGACAGGCATGAATGCAGCGGCTGGAATCACGGGAAGCTCGTATGGTTACCCTCCTCCCACAGAAGGCCACCTTGATCCCTACGATCTGTGGCCTGGATCTGGATCGCAAATGGGCGGGTCAGCCGCCTCCGCACCGCCTGGTACCAAGCAGCCTGTGAATGGACCCTCGTGGGGCGGCACGGGAACGTCGACCTTTTCCGGGTCATCGGTCTCATCCTCTCAACCCGCACCGGCATTGTATGGTCCGAGCTCAGGAGATAAATCCAAGGGTCTTGGGTGGGGACATTCGCAGAAGAACAGCGGGGACACAACTGCCATACCTGACAGTCGCACAGCGGGGTCTGATCCTTCGAATCGATTCGCAGTAACCTCGCGTGTTCCAGGCGACCAAGATATGTTTGGATCCATGTATACCCAGTCTGATACCTATTCTTTCACCAACGGATCACAAAAAACGGATCCCGTTCCTTTCTTAACCGATTTCTCTGCGTTCCAAAAGTAAGATGTCGGCCTCCTTCGGACTTCGCAACCAACGTGGTTCCTGCTGGGTGAATGCAACTCTCCAAGCTATCTTTCGTATCCCTGATGTCCAGACACGCTACATTGCAGAAGCGGCTCTGGATACATCCCCCATCGACAAGTCACTTCAAGAGATCTGGAGCAGCCGAGGAGACGAAGGTCTCAAGGCATTCTACGACTGTGTGCGCACGGCCGTGATGCCTGCCGGTGAGGGCATTGGTGACTCGCATGAGCTACTTGAGTACCTGTGTGACAAGCTGCCCTTTCTCGACAAGCTATGTCGCTTCAAGATTGGGCACACGGTCAAGTGTAGGTCGTGCGACTATAGGGATGTTCGTACCGACTCAATGATTGAGTTCTCTGTGTCGCCAACGGCTCGTAAGCAGTCCCTCTCTGACTGTGTGATTCAGTCGGTGACTCCGGTCGCGATTGATGATTGGACATGCGAAGCATGTAAGAAGAAGGGCTGTACCAAGCAGCTTCTGATGTCTTCGTTTCCTCAGATCTTCGTGTTCCACGTCACATCTCTGAACGCATCGGTTTCGTATTCGACGCAGCTTGTCATGAATTCGCAGAAGTATGCACTGTTCGCAGTGGTATGCTTCAACGGTGGTCACTGGTGGACATATGGTCGCGATATGCCACCCGGTAAGGACTGGGTCGAATACGACGACCAGACGATTCGTAGTCGTGGACCCCAACACTTCCCATTGTCGGACAATATGCGTCTTCTCTTCTATTATCGTATCAATGAATAAGCAAGGATGGGAGACTGGTCTTGGCCATTAAACACGCAACAATGGAACCAGAGTACGGTTCCTCCGGCAACAGATGCACCTGCGCCTACAACAACAACTACGCCGCCGGTTTCGATGGTCGTCCCGGGACTCATCGCAGCTGTTCTGATTCTTACATTTTTCGTTCTCATCGTAACCGGATCAATCCTTGCCGTTGCGGTTCTGTGGGTTTTGATGGGAATTTTTACCTTCATTCTCTACACCTATGGATTCATCAATGCGAGTATGTTAACAGCGACCAAGACGGCATCCGCACCCGTCGCTCAAGCTGCGAAGACAACCCTCAATGTAGTTGGCAGCGAAGTCTTTCATGTATCCGATAACAAATTCACATATGACGACGCAGCCGCTGTATGTGCTGCATATGATTCGGAGTTAGCGACACTTGAACAGATCCTCGATGCCTACAATCACGGTGCCGAGTGGTGTGGGTATGGATGGTCTGCTGGGGGCATGGCACTGTATCCCACACAGAAGAGCACATGGGATGCTCTTCAGCGCGAGTCGGATCAAGGGAAGCGCACGGCATGTGGACGCCCGGGTGTGAACGGTGGATACTTTGACCCGAGTTCGAAGTTTGGTGTCAATTGCTACGGCATCAAGCCCCAAGGAGATGTAAGCCTCCCTACCCCCCTGCCCGGAACAGATCAGAATGCATTCAATAGCGCGGTTTCTCAGTTCAGGTCGGTCTTGAAGTCATTCACCCTTGATCCGTATTCTCGCACAAATTGGTCTGGGTCGACGACAAGGACGGGTCAGCAGTTCCTCGGAAGCCTGACAAAAGAAAGCTTTACTATGCCCGGTGTGCCTGATTATGAAGTGATGCCCGGTGATACACTTGCCAATGTGGGGCTTCCGCTCGGGTCTCCCTACGGATTACGCGGTCAACAGGGCGACCAGGGTCCCGCTGGTCCCGCCGGACCTTCGGGCGCAGCGAGTACCGTGCCTGGACCCGCCGGACCCACTGGAGCTGCGGGAACCCCGGGAACCCCGGGAACCCCGGGAACTCCAGGAACCCCAGGTAGTGCGGGATCGACTGGAGCTACGGGACCCACGGGACCGACAGGCGCCCTCGGATCGGATGCGTTAAACCGCATAACGGCCGCCGAGACGACTGCGAATACGGCGAAGAACAATGCGGATGCTGCAAAGACGGCAGCCAGTGCCGCCGTGACACCCGATCAGCTCGGAGCAGTCAGCACGAAGGCTGACGCTGCAGAGGCCGCAGCTGCTGCCGCCCAGACCACTGCGGCGAGTAAGACAGATTCGATCGTCGACGCCCCGTCTGTTCAGGGTGCTAAATATCACCCGGCAGTTGTCAGTTACAACGATGGAAATAACCGCGGGACGCTCTTTAAGGCCGACGGTGATAAGCCAGGTGGATTTATTGGTTTCATGTTCGACAAGGGTAACAATCCCTGGATCTGGATCAACGGCCCCAATAACTCTTACAATGGTACCCTGCACCGCGACGGTTGGTGATTACCCGTACACATACTTGCCAAAGAACCGGAACAAGGGCGGTACCATACCGCCGCCACGGTCATAGGACAGATCACCTCCCTTGTAGCATAAGTACGGCATCCCGGGTACGTGTTCCGGGTAATCCGCGGGGCATTTCTTGTAGCACATGCCGTCGATTCGATCAACATGTTTATCCGTTCCAACCTTCTGAATGTCCGCACATGTCTTGTGCTTCGCAGCAACGGCTTCCACAGCCGTCTCCATTTTATGCGTCACAGGATCTACCGTGGGTTCGCCTAGCGCTGCCGCCGCGAGGTAATCCTTAATTTCGCTATCGTAATCCCCAAAATCTTGGGGGCCTGGACAAATGCCACCATGGTCTAGGCGCCCAACTGTCTGCAGACATCCCGTCCACCAGTGTCCAATGAGATCGGTTCCCCATTGTACACACTTGCTCTTCCAACGGGTGCATGTGAGTCCTACGTTCACCCAGTGGGTTCCATCGTCATCGTCATTCGGACATGGTTCTAGACCCAGAACAGTACCGGCTCCGATTCCAAATGTATCGGCGTAGCATCGCACACCAAGGCCGTGGTACCCAGGTTTGCAGTCCTCATAGCACAAACCACCTTCCGATGACCCATGTGTACCGATGCATGTGTTCGGCGCCGTCGTCATGACTTCGACTCCAAATAGTTTGAGTGGGGACAATGACCACGCAATAGCCAAAAACACTAACAAGAGAATCACGACGATCCAGAAAATCACCCAAGGATTCCATGCTCCCGGAACCTCCTTCGTCGTGTCAGCATAGAGGAGACCCATGTAGAGCAGGAGTAGGATAGCTCCCAGTACAAACGCCAGTGAAAATGACGTTGACATGAAGTCGCCAATGGGAGTCCAGATATCCGGGGGAAATAGAAACGTCCATATATCGGACCAAGACGATGGGTCCGTGGACATCCAATTGTTTCTTAGGAAGAAAACAATGGACTCGCTTCAGCCTACGCTTACACAGTTTTCAAGAACCGGTACTCAGCAACAGATGACCGTGCTCCCGACATCGGGACAGGAGGTGAACCGGTTCACATGGTTACTTTTTCGCCCACAAGCCCATGCGATTCGGCCGTTCGAAGCCTTTCAGTCTGTACGCCAGGACAAGATCGTGAACACGCCTTCAAATAATGTCCCCGGAAATACGTAAATGGACGTTGTCCTACTCATGGGACTCGCAGCGCTCGGGTATGCAATGGCTGTACCCCGTCGCCGCAAGGGAGACCCCACTCCCGATGAAGCGGTGGGTAAGGAATTGTATACACCCCTTGAAGAGATGGAAATGTCAATTGTCCAGGCCGCGACAGGCCATAACAACATGGTTCCCTTTTTCGGTGCGAATCGCACTCAGACGACCTACTCGGATGGACACGAGAGCCTACTCGACAAGTATACGGGTATGGGGAAGAACACATTCTTCCGCAAGGAAGAGGCGGCGGCCTTCTTCGAGCCGGAGGCGGGTCGTGGAAATCCTTGGAAGGCGCAAGTGGAGACGGACTTCGAACAGTCGCGCCAGGTCACGTCCATGGCCATGAAGAACGTTGCACCCATTGATCGCGTGATTGTCGGACGCGGAGTGAATGATGGATACACCAACCTCCCGTCCGGTGGTCTCAACCAGGGTATCGAATCTCGTGAGTTCCAGCTTCCCAAGACCACAGACGAACGTCGCATTGCCACCAAGCCCAAGCTGACATACACCTCGAATCCGACGCCGGGTAAGCAGCGCTACGGTCTCCAGCCGGGTCTTCAGGCACCGGTAAAGAAGAACAAACCTGACCGCTTCCAGGTGCTTCAGGGCGAGGACGGCTCTCTGCCACACTTGAACACCACGATTGGTCGTGAAAAGGCGTCGGCGATCTACCCTGATTTCGTAATGAAGGATCAGAATCGCGTGGAAACATCTACGGAGTTCTATGGTGGTGCGGGTAAGCGCACGGGAGGAACTGAGTCGTACATCCGTTCCTTCACAGAGCCATTCCAGCAGTTCATGAAGCTGACAACCGAAGGGCGTCCAGCTCCAGGTGGCCCCGTGCGTGGTATGCAGTCGGTCAACTCGGGACCCGAAGCCTACAGCACAATGACCCATCGCGACGAGTCGACCCACGTCAATTATCGTGGGTTCGAGGTGCCGCTCTTCGGACGCGGCGGACAGACGCCTACAGCGGCACTGCGCGGTTCCGTCAAGTACGACGAGCCGGTTGGACAGAGTGTGCAGATCGACCGCGTCACAGTCCCCGGACTGCTGGACGCATTCGCCAGTAACCCATATACAAAGAGCTTACAGTCTTCAGCCTAATGGATCCATCGCTTCTTCGATACACCACCACACAAACTGTATGCCTCCACGGATTGACCCGTCGAGACATACACGATGTTATTCGGTCTGTTGCGATTCACCCCAATCGAATCCATCTATGTAGCTGTGTGACGGACCCGTGGGCACGAGCCTCTCTGTCGTTTCTCCGCGCTGTTTGGATTCCCCGGGGTGAACAATGCAGAACCTCGCAGACATTGGTCGGGTCGAATCAGTCCTCCTCGCCCGTCGTTCCGAGTTGGTTCAGTCAAGCTCCTTCCTCTTCAGCATAGTGGTTCTAACGGTGGTGCTGGGTGGGTTTGCATGGTTTCTCCAAGTCCAGTATGAACTCACCAAAAGTGCACCAGAGGAAAAACGCATACCATTCGAACCCACGGTTTGGTATTCGGCTACGCGAAACGTTCGCAGTGAAGAGTATGCAGGACAACTCCAACCTTTTGAGATTGAAACTCGACATGGTCTATCGGGACCTTCCAACGGAGACGGCCCAGCAGAAATTTACCGAACTGACAGCGCCTCCTCCTCTTCCTCCCCCGAGTGAGCCGGTGGCTGCGCAACCACCCGCAGTGCCGAAACCTAAACGAAAGAAGTTAGTGAAGGGTAAGTAAGAGGGGTATGTCGATTACGATTGGACCCAATACAGGCGGCACGTACCCAACCGCCCTAGCGAACAATACAGTCTTCTATAAATACGAACCCTTCAGTTTTACAATCACGAGCACGGCGATACTGACAGTGTCTGGTACGCTGGTTTCGTACTGCTCAGGATCGGGGTCAACCTCGGTCGTATTCGCATCATCTGGGTTCGCGACAGTTGGATCCGCATCGGGTGAAACATTGACCATCACACCAACGGGTGGTACAGCAACCACGTATACATTCTTCATTAACGCGGGTCGGTTCGTGATAACACCTGCGATTCAGGGGATCGTGCTCTACCAGAATGAACCTATTTCAAATACACTCTCCACTCTTGGGTATAGTGCATCTATCGTGTCGTTTCAGGCGCAGACACTGTTGTGCAATATCTACACGGTTCCGGCACTTCCATCGTCAACGCTGACACTCACTGGTCCAGTCAATACAGCAACAACATCGACATTCTCACTGGGTGGTACACCGGGTCTCCTATCTGCGACGAGCAACTATTACATCGTCGGATCAAACACGACCAATGGATACGTTGCAACAACCATTTTCCCTATACAGGTCTCAAATGAGCGCATTTGGATTAATTCATCATCACCGGCAACCAATTCGGGATCAACGTTTACACTGACATCTCCGATCGTGTTAACGCTTAATGTGCAGCTGTTGGGATCCCCCGTCTTCACTTCATTTTGTCCAGTCAGTGCATTGGCAGGTGTGACATATACGTCCAACAATTTCCCTCCGGGGGTGTCCCTTTCTAATCAGAGTGGAAGCGTGACAATCATAGGGACACCAACCACGTCCACCGCAACTACATATGCATCAACAATCACAGCGACAGCGTTCGGTCTCAGCCGTGTTACGGCAACACTCAATCTGACGTTCAATTACGCACCTATCATTATCTTCAATCCGGGTGTAGTGAATGTGTATTCAAATGTAGCGTTTTCAAACCAATTCTCTGCAAGTGTATTCCCTTCGAATGCACTCGTGACATTTACGAGTTCGGGATTTCCAGCTAGTTTTACCTTGACACCCACCGGACTTCTCACGGGAACTACATCTGTGTCCACGACGGGCACCGTCACGGCTGCATCTGCAGGACTTACGCCTGTCACGTCAAACGTAACCATCACAGCAAGTCCTGTTCCCATTTCCATTACAGCGTCTCCCTCCTCGTTGTCTGGGATTGTTGGACAGACACCATCTACGATGACTCTCACCTTTTCATCGGGTGCATATCTACCGAACTTCAATTTCATTGCACCCGGGGGTGTCACGTGCACTGGACTCCCAACTCCGTTTGTGTTTTCATGGACATACCCGAACCTTACCGCTACGATCGTGGGTACGATCAATTCGAGTACACCTCTCGGTCCAGCAACCTTTTCCGTGACAGTGAAGTCCATTGACGGTGCGACAAACACTCTTGCGATCCCATATTCATTCTCCCTCGACTCGGGAACGATCACCACCGTGACATCCTCTCCTTTTCAATGGACTCAGAATGTAGCCATTACACCGATTCAGTTTTCCGGCACAAACGTCAGTGGGGTGCCGATTTTATACTACTTCGGAACGGGTGCGATCCCGCCTGGATTGTTCGTGTCTCCGGGTGGAATTCTCTATGGCACCCCCACTACACCCGCATCTACTCAAACATTCACTGGGTTGAGCTTTACAACTGGACTCAGTTTTTCGACAATTCCAATCGGGTCTTCATATTCGTACAGTGTATCCGCGGACACTGTACAATTGACCTCGACTGTGGCTCTTCCAACCCTGACTCCCGGGTCTCCGGTATCGGTTCCACTTACAACCCAAACATTGAGTGGCGTTCAACCGACTGGGACGCTGACGACGTCAGCGTATGCATACGGCCTCACGACAACAATGCCAACGACGAATCCAGCGGCACCTGCATATGTGTCAGGGATACTTGGCTCGTGTGTGTATCCATCTGGTATCGTACTTCCATCCTCCGTTACGATTCCCGGAACAGTAAGTCCTAATTCGATTCCAGCTGTCATTGGGCTGTCAAATGCGAACCCACAGACCATCAATCGTTTCATCGTTGGAGAAGGATCAACTGGTGGATATACTGTCTACTGTGATTACGGTACAATGACTACCTTTTCGCCTGTATATACACAGCCATTCAGCCCCTTGCCTGGACCGCATGGCTTTCAGATTATTTCAAATGCGACAACATCATTGGCGAAATGGTCTGGTGCACTCATGATCGTGGATGGCACGGCCAATACCATCGTCTCGACCAACCTCGGCACGTTTTCACAGGTAGCGCCGGGTGGAACGATCACATATTCCATCTACTACTCGTCTTGGTGGATCGCACACAATGACGCAGGAAACCTCTTGTTCTCACAGTCCCCAGCAGCTACATGGACAGTCGCGACCCCCAGCGGGTCTTCCTTGGCTCCTTCCCAGTCGGCCGGACTAGGTACGGCAGTATCGGGATATGTTCTTTGTGGGTTCATGAGCTATCTCCTTCTCGGAGGAGGGGCTAACATCAACAACAAGGCACTTTTTTGGACGGCAGTGACGTCATTGCCTCTTGCATCGGGGTTCACCTTTACGGCCACTGACTGTAGTCTAACGAATGTGTATAGTATTGCAGCAAGTTCTACGGTTGCAGTGGCAGGTGGAACAAGCTCGACTCTTGCCCCGGCCATGCAGTACTCGACCAATGGAATCAGCTGGATCAACATTACGATCACAAACGGTCAGCCGACACTAACAAGTGTAACAAGTGTCGTATACGGTGGATCTGCAGTCAATGCCTGGATGGCACTTGGTCCGAATGGTGTAGCGTGGTCAGCTGATGGCAAGACATGGACACAGCTTCCCCTTACATTGAGTGGGGGGTTGGGGCCGATTCAGTTTGACGGACTTTACTGGTCTTTCTTTTTGACTTCAGGCGGTGTGTTTACAATGTATTATCACGATGCACTGTCATCCACGATTCTGACTCCGTCGTCATGGAAGTCTGTCACTGTCAATTTTGCATCCCCTCCCTCGGCGCTGTATCTGTACCCCACGCCTATCTATACATTATCAGGAAGCCCCCAGGTCACACTGTATGCCGGTACAACACCGACAGGTCCCACCTTCACGTCGATACCGACAACTTACGCAATCTATCAGTATATCCCAATAACACCGATTACATTCTCTGCGACAAACTCACCAACGTACTTCTTGGGGTCAACCCTTCCACCTGGTATGACATGGAATGGCTCGACGATTTCGGGTCTCAGTGTCAAGTTGGGAACATTTGCTGTCACGGTATATGCACAGTCCACAATCGGAACAAGCTCACAAACAATCACATTCATCGTCAGCCGTGCGCCGATTTTGCAGAACATTACAAGTGCTGCTGAATACACGTCGTTCGTACGTGAAAAAGTTACAGCAGATGCCTCGACATCGTCCATCAATTCCCACATCACACCTTTTAAAGTTGGGTCTTTCCTACTGGAGCGTCCCCCGGCCATCATAACCGCACCTGAGATATGCTGTGAAACGACGCAATCAGTGAAAAGAATAATTAACTAACGAGGACTGGATAGTCTAGTCCAGCTCGGGCATGATCATGTCCGAGAATTCGTTCAGTCCAAGGATACCCACGAAGACATGGACACCCTTGCGCAGCTCATACACGCGGTGGGTCTTGATGCCCACGTCGTAGTTTCGCAGATGGTAGCTGATTTCCACCAGATCCTCGTCCTCGTCCTCCTCGGGGACGGGGAGTTGGGATGGAGACCTCGGAACCGGCGTTGTCTCTCCGGAAGACGCCACAGCTGCCGCCGCAGCATTTGAAGGCTTTGGGTTTACAAAGTCCTCCATGTGCTCGAAGAGCGAGAGGGTCTTGAAATGCTCGGTTGGCATACGGTTGACATGGGCGAGGAAGCGCTTGTGAAGTTGGCGCTCATCCTCGTCAGGCATCATCTGTTCCAGCCGTTGCGCCTGTTGGCGGTTGAGCTTCTCGATGTTGAGGGTGGAGGCGGCCACCGGCGGCGTCATCGGCCGCCAGAGATATGCGATCGTCTGATCGCGAAGTTCGTCGGGGAGGCTGAGCTGGGCGAAGGCATTCTTGATGGCGAGGTTGATAGTGGACTGCATTTTGGCCGACACCCCGGGTCTTTTTGTCGACCTTTGAAATTCGTTTTCAGAAAGTCGGAATTTCCGGCGGAAAACGGATTCCCTCCTCTACAGGAGTAAGGAGGCCGATCAAAATGCCCCGCAACACAACTGGAGGCTCCGGCCACCGCTCTCAGCGTAACTCCGAGTCCAACAAGACCAAGCAGAACAACAAGATCGGCGACAGGATGCTCGACGATCTCATGGACAACCCCGACGGCACCAAGCTAGACGGTGCATTTGTCGGTCGCGTGATGCGGCGTCTGGGTGATGGCCGAATGGAAATCTTCTACACAGTGAAGGAGACGATCGAACACAAGGAGCGTGTCGTGGATAAGCTTATTCAGGCTCCGATTCGTGGCGGTATGCGGGGTCGCGGAAAGAAGGATGTATGGGTTGACGTAGGGAGTGTGGTTCTGTTCGAGGAGACAGGGCTGGGTGGTATGGCTCCCTATCGAATTCTGTCTGTCTTTACACCGGCGCAGATCGCTCGGTACAAGGCTGTCGTAACGGATGCAGATCCGCGTCTCTTCCTCAAGACTGGAAACACCGAAGAGGAGCCGACGGACGGAATTGAGTTCGCTGAGGATGATGAAGTGAATGTCGATGACATCTAAGTAGAGTGTATGCGAAACACTGACAATCTTTTTACATTTCGGTTACAATAATAGGGATGGCGTTGTCGACATATGTTCCGGGCAAGGGTGTGATTACATGTGCTCCGAATATTGCGCAGGGACCGCAGGGACCACAGGGATTCCAGGGTCCCACGGGACCAACGGGACCAACGGGACCGCCAGGAATGACGGGACTGGCAGGGACTGCATTTAACACGGGATGGACGGGATGGACTGGACCCTCGGGGTACACTGGATTCACGGGCAATACGGGAATAACGGGACCATCTGGACTGACAGGTTGGACGGGACCCACGGGACCCACGGGACCAACGTTTACAGGTTCAACCGGACCCACGGCATCGACGGGACCAACGGGACCAACGGGACCAACGGGGTACACGGGCATATCGGGAACAGCATTCAACACTGGAAATACGGGTCCAACGGGTCCTTCGGGATACACTGGGTTCACAGGAAACACTGGAAACACTGGAAATACGGGTCCAACGGGACCCACAGGCGCAATAGGAAATACAGGTACTACGGGTGTCACGGGTCCAACAGGTACCACAGGACCGACCGGAGCGTCAAACACTGGATTCACAGGGAATACGGGACCAACGGGAGCTACGGGTATTACCGGACCCACTGGGCCGTATGGACCGCCTGGACAGGTGGGTGATCGAGGATTCACAGGATGTACGGGACCAAATACGGGACCAACGGGACCAACGGGTTCCTATGCAACCGGATTCACGGGTTGGACGGGGCCGACGGGACCGACGGGTGTACTCGGTAGCCAGGGATGGAGTGGAAACACTGGGTTTACCGGGTTTACCGGCAACACAGGTCGAACGGGAACCACTGGATTCACGGGAAATACGGGTCCAACGGGCACAACGGGTACTACGGGCACTACGGGTACCACGGGTCCTTCTGGGTGGACGGGATTCACTGGAAATTCCGGCCCCACGGGCACAACGGGTCCCACGGGTCCAACTGGACCTACGGGTCAAACAGGCGTTGTAGGTGCTACCGGTACAACGGGGACAACCGGAACAACTGGGTATACGGGATATACGGGGTATCAGGGATGGGTAGGATTGGTGGGTCCTCTGGGTCCGACGGGTCCGACGGGGTATACAGGATATCAAGGAGTGCAGGGACCTCAGGGACCATCAGGACGAACGGGGTGGACTGGATGGACTGGACCAAGTGGACCCAGTAAGTTTATTGGACCTGTTGGCGCACCCGTGACAGTTGGGTCTGTTGGCGTCTTGACCCCGAGTAATTTCACAGCGAACACGTTGAATGTCATCTCATGTAACACAAGCATCGCAAACACCTCCTATATGATCACGCAGGGGTGGTCGATCGGAGGAGCCACAGCCCAATATCTGAGCTTGGTAAACCTTACATGGTCAAACAATACTTCATTGGGTACATGGTTTCTGAATGCGAGTCTGTATGGAGGACCAAATGCAGGTTCCGCGACATTTACAGTGTTTTATTACTATCAGTAAGTAATGTCATATAGCGCCCCTCCGGCTGGGGTTAAACCATATATAATTCCACTCCGAGCAAACGTCCGGCAAGTACCGGGCCCACAAGGCAGCTCTGGTCAACCCGGATATGCAAATATTTATACCGGATTCACTGGACCCACTGGACCCACTGGACAGAACACATTGATGGGTGCGACGGGTGTCACTGGAAGTATCGGTGTTTCTGGTGCGACCGGAACGACTGGACCTACTGGATTCACTGGATCTATGCCAACGGGTCCCCTAGGCGTTACGGGTGTATCGGGACCTTCTGGTTCGACGGGAACGACTGGGTATACTGGACCTACGGGTGTGAGTATAACGAGGGGTCCAACTGGACCCACTGGGCCTAGCGCGAATACAGGCGCAACTGGATATACTGGATTTGCCGGATACACAAATACAGGAGGAACTGGAGGGACAGGCACGACTGGTAGAACTGGACCCACTGGTTCGACTGGAGTCACTGGATACACTGGCTGGTCTGGGTCAACAGGCACACTTGGTATAAGCGGCCCGACTGGATCAACGGGTCAAACGGGAGCAACGGGCGTTTCCGGATACACGGGTGTCGCAGGTAGTGTGGGTGTACGTGGACCACAGGGAGCCAAGGGAAGACAGGGCGCAAACACTGGACCCACTGGACCCACTGCAGTTCGTGGACCCGATGGTGTATTTGATCCAAACGTTCTATGGAATACAAAGGGGATCACTGGATACACGGGTCCCACGGGTCCCACGGCGTCTGCCGGGCTCGGACAGCAGGGAATAACAGGGAATACAGGAAGCACGGGATACACTGGATATACGGGGTGGACAGGGTATACGGGGTGGACAGGGACAACGGGCTTCACCGGGAATACTGGACCTACGGGACTCACGGGACCTACTGGGACGTATGGACGAACCGGTTCGACGGGAACAACTGGGTTCACAGGACCCACTGGAATGACGGGTTATGTAGCCCAGTTGGTGGCTCCGTATTCAATTGTCACGCTTTCGGGCAATGGTGTAGCTGTTTCGCCAGGTTGGTCAACTGTATCGGGATCTACATCTGCTGTCACCGCACCGGCCTATGCTGCGTGGAATGGAAAGATATGGGTTGCACTTGGAAACTCTACAATCGCGTATTCATACGACGCCAACACCTGGGCGATTGGTCTTAATTTAGCGAGTCAGACCTTAGCGGTCGCGTGGGGTGGAGGACAGTGGGTAGGGGTTGGTACAAGCGGTACATCCTACACATCTCCAGATGGTGTGAATTGGTCATCCGTGACAGGCATCATCTCACTCAACTCAATCGCCTGGAATGGATATACATGGGTGGCTGCTGGACAGGGTGGTATCTATACGTCAACATCCGGGACTTCGTGGACACAGAAACTAGCAGGTGGAAATACAGCGACAGCCGTTGCGTGGAGCGGACTCGCGTGGCTGGTCGGTATTAATTCGACACTCTACTGGAGCACAGATCCATTCGGGGCAACATGGACAGCCGTACCATTTCCATATGGAACGATAAATGCGATCGGGTGGAATGGAACGTCATGGCTCATTGGGTGCGTTGGTACACCAAGTCTAGTGCTTCTTCCCATCGGACTCTCGTATTTTATTCCAGGCGCCGGGGTTACACCAGCAAGTGGAACTAGCGTGACATGGACAGGGAATACATGGTATGCAACGGGAGGAGATTCCTATGTATATTCGAGTTCAGATGGAATTAACTGGTCACGGACTTCGACCAGTTCAGGAACGACGTCAGTTGTCGCGCAGACCGTATTGCCTTTTATTTTTGGGCCATACGGTCCAACAGGTGTAACGGGACCTACTGGATTCACGGGGAACACGGGGTTAACCGGAAACCTTGGAACCAGCGGACCCACCGGTATCACCGGATTGACAGGTCCAACTGGTTTTTATGGTCCATTCGGACCCTCGGGGGTCACGGGAAACACTGGAACAACGGGGTGGCAGATAGCTGGACCCACGGGAGCTACGGGTCCCATTGGGTCATCCTTTGCACTGTCACAGGTGGCCGGACAGGCTCCGATTGTTGTTGTAAATGCTGGTCAACTGTCGGCGTCAAATTCGTATGACACACAGGTTCCACTTAGTAATTTCATCAGTCTGAACGAGTTCACGGGAACAATCGGCGGAAACCCATGTTCATACACGTCACAGTACTTTACAACCTGCAACACCACGGGGACTTGGTGGTACAACTATCAAGTCTCGCCGTTGAACGCAAATGTCAGCAATACGATTGATGCGCCGCCAAAGTTTAACGTCTTTAGATAATGGACGAGTGGGTTACAGCCGTACGTGATTTGAAGGACTCTGCCCCTGATGCATATGAAGTTGAAGTGATTTGTCGCGATATTCTGCGGTATGTCCGAACCAAACGTATACGCGACACGGGGAAGTTTATCCAGCATCTGGGACCCGAGTATGAGGCTTTTCTCGCGTCACTGAAGGCACATGATGAAGAGATGGTCGAACAGATTGTTCGTGAGGATGCCTTCTGGAATGCTACACTCGCTTTCCTGCCTAAAACGAATACTTTACACAGAACAGTATAAGAGGTAAAATGGGCGACACTATCACTGGAGTTCAATTCGGCATCGCAAACCCCGACGACATTCTGAAGCGGAGTGTCGTGGAGGTTACAACTGATAAGACCTATCAGTCTGGCCAACCTGTCCCGAACGGTGTCTTTGATTCTCGTTTCGGTGTCATTGAGAATGGCAAGATCTGCCCAACCTGCAAACACACCAATCAGTTCTGTCCGGGTCACTTTGGTCATATCACGTTGGCTAGGCCGGTGTATCTCTATCAGTTCTTCGACTGGATTGAGAAGCTTTCCAACATGATCTGCCTCAACTGTTCACAGGTCATCCTCGCCGATGCCGTGGCTCAGATTCGAAAGCTGAATTCAAAGGGGATCGACCGATTCAAGGAGGCTCGTGAGATCATCGCAAAGCTGCGTACCCAGGGCATGGAGAAGCCGACGACGTGCAGCACATGCACGACTCCCTTCTTTCGGAAGATCGCGCGAGTAGCCGGAAAGGCGGCCACGCTCGAGGGGTTTCCGATCAGCGACGAGGAGCCCCCTCCTCCGCCTGTGCCGATTCAGGTTGAGCTGATTCTCCGTGCATTTCAGCGCATGACCGACGAGACCTGTGACCAGCTGGGGTTCAATCACAAGTTCTCTCGTCCCGAGTGGATGATCTGCACCGTCCTTGCCGTTCCCCCGCTGACGGTTCGCCCGTCGGTCGTCATGGATGACAATCAGCGGATGGAGGATGACTTGACACATAAGCTCATTGATGTTCTGCGAAACAACCAGCGTCTGCGCGACAAGATTGACAAGGGCGAGTCAGAGGAGATGATCGACAAGTACACAGCCATGGTGCAGTACGATGTGGCGACATATGTGGATAACGATATCAAGGGACTCGCACCTGCGGCTCAGCGGTCGGGTCGTCCCTTGCGGACTCTCAAGTCTCGTTTCGGTGCCAAGACGGGACGTGTTCGCGGGAATCTCATGGGGAAGCGCGTTGACTTCTCGGCTCGTTCGGTCATCACACCCGATGCGAACATCGACCTGGATGAGCTTGGTGTGCCCGAGGAGATCGCTGTCAATCTCACGTTTCCTGAGATTGTGAATGCCTTCAACCGCGACCGTCTCATTAGCTATGTTCGCAATGGACCCGACAAGCACCCGGGCGCCAAGTCGGTGTTTCTCAAGCAGGACAATCGCGTTGTGAATCTGCGGTTTGTGAGTCCGGACACCATTGACCTCCGCGAGGGAGATGTGGTGCACCGCCACCTCATTGACGGAGATGCAGTTCTGTTCAACCGTCAGCCATCTCTTCACAAGGCTTCGATGATGGCTCACCGTGTTCGCGTTCTCCCCTACTCGACCTTCCGCCTGAACGTTTCGGCGACGCGGCCGTACAATGCAGACTTTGACGGTGACGAGATGAACATGCACGTGCCGCAGTCGATCGCATCGGCAACTGAGCTTCGTTACCTGGCTTCGCTGTTGCGCAATATCATCAGCCCCCGCACCAACAGCCCGATCATTCAGTTGTTTCAGGACACAATGACTGGCATCTTCCGCATCAGTCAGCCAGACGTTGAGGTTCCCGAGGTCATTGCCATGAACATCCTGGCGAGGCTGAAGCGCACGATCACGCGAAAGGGTCGCGATTGGACAGGCGCTGAGCTGATTTCCACTGCCTTCCCGATGATCTCGCTGAAAGGTGCAGTAACGATCGAGAACGGTCAGCTCGTCTCTGGCATCATGAAGAAGTCTGCATGTAGCAACCTTATTCACGTGGTGTACAATGACTTTGGTCCCGACCGGTGTGGACAGCTGATTAATGACATTCAGTCCGTGGTCACACAGTTCAATCTGTTTACGGGCTTCTCGGTCGGTACGGCGGATCTGATCGCCAATACAGAGACGCAGCGTTTCGTGGCAGACAAGCTGAACGAGGGGCGCACTGCCGTGTCCAAGATTCTGTCTGATGTCCACGGAGGCATGTTTGCGAATATCTCGGGCATGTCCGATGGCGAAGAGCTGGAGGATCGGATCTCGTCTGCGCTGAAGGCCGTTGCCGCCAATATTAACGACGAGGTGATCAAGAGTCTGCCGAAGGACAATGCGATTGTTCAGATGGTTGATTCGGGATCCAAGGGTGGCCCCCAGAACATTACACAGATGGTGGCTCTTCTCGGTCAGCAGCTGATTGAGGGGAAGCGTGTTCAGTATACACTTCAGGATCGCACACTTCCACACTTTGCGAGGTACGACGATGGTGTGGAGTCTCGTGGATTTGTCCAGAACTCCTTCATGAATGGCCTTCTCCCCGCTGAGTTCTTCTTCCACGCCCAGGCTGGACGTGAGGGTCTGATTGATACGGCAGTCAAGACTTCGGACACTGGCTACATTCAGCGTCGTCTGATGAAGACGATGGAGGATCAGCATGTGGAGCATGATGGCACTGTTCGTAATGTGACTGGATCGATTGTGCAGTTCAGTTACGGAGAGGATGGCATTGATTCGATCGCGGTTGAAGCTCAGACATGCGACCTCGGTACCATGACACTGGAGGATGTCTATCGTCACTACGGCATGAGTCCCGCCGACGTGAACCCATTCTTGACAGCGGAAGTCACCGAGGCTCCGGATATGATTGATGAGATTCTGGAGGATCGTGAGATGCTGGTGCGCAATGTGTTCCGATACAAGAAGAATGACCAGGTTCTCGCCCCAGTGAATCTGAAGCGCCTAATCGCCGGGTACTCGAACAAGTATGCAACCAAGACAGATCTCACGCCTCAGCAGGTCGTTGCAAGTATCGGCGCCTTTGTCGCCAAGTTCCCGCACAATAAGGTGTTCCATGCCCTGCTTCGCTACAATCTTGCACCGAAGAAGTCGATTCTCGTTCACCGCCTGACGGAGGCACTGTTCAATGAGTTGATGTCTGATATCGAGTATCGCTACATGAAGGCACAGGTTCATCCGGGTGAAATGGTTGGTGCATTGTCTGCTCAGTCGATCGGTGAGCCGACAACTCAGCTGACGCTCAATACATTCCACTCTGCAGGTACTTCAAAGGCAAACGCTACGTCGGGAGTCCCGCGTATCGAGGAGTTGCTGTCCGCATCTCCGAACCCCAAGCGCCCGGGAAACACGGCGTACTTTGCGGGTGATGTCTCGGGCAATGACGCTATTGCGATGATGAAGCGTGTTCAGCGTACGACACTTCGCCATATCACCAAGTCGGTGCGTGTCTACTACGACCCCTACCCATTGAACACGTCAATCACGGATGACCACGACACATTGGAGCTGTATCGTCAGTTTAGTTTGGAGAACGAGTCTGAGTGTGGGTCGCCGTGGATCATGCGGCTCGAGCTGAATGACGTAGAGATGTATGCACGAAACGTGCGCGACCTCACGGAGATTCAGGCGAAGCTCTCGAACAACAGTCAACTCAAGATCATGAAGTGTGTGACCACAGACACTTCGGCAAAGAAGTTGGTGATGCGTATCGTCTTTGATCCGTCTGTTGTGAAGACGCCCACCTATCTCCGTTTCCTCGAGGATAAGGTGCTGGATACTGTTCTGACAGGCGTAGATGGGGTTGGTCGCGTATTCCTCCGCAAGATCAAGAGTGAGCAGGTCTTTGACGACACGGTGGGTGGCTATGTCACCAAGGATCAGTATGTCCTGGATACGGAAGGCACGAACCTTCACGATCTGTTGGTTGTCGATGGACTCGATGGAACCCGCACCTTCTCAAACGATATCCACGAGGTCAATGACGTGTTTGGCATCGAGGCGGCGCGAACCTGTTTGCTGGATGAGTTCAATGAGGTGTTCAGCACGGAGAAGGTGAACTACCACCACCTCAGTGTTCTCATTGACACCATGACATACAGTGGACGCATTGTTCCGGTGAACCGCTTCGGAATGAAGAAGAACGAGACGGGTGTTCTTGCCAAGTCGTCCTTTGAGGAGACATCCAAGACCATGTTTGATGCTGCCGTGGTGGCTGAGTACGATACCATGCGAGGTGTCTCTGCGAACATTATGTTCGGACAGAAGCCCCCATGTGGAACGGGATTCGTGGATATTCTGGTCGATGAGACGCGGCTGCCCGAGGGTGCCGATGAGATTGTTGAGTCGGATGCACTGGATCAGGCGAACAAGGCAGTGGCGTCGGTGGTGGATACAGAGTGCAGGATGGAGGATATCCTTATGGCGTGGTAGTGCCTGGGTCACCGAGACTCAATAAGTAACTTGACGAAGCTGAGAGCCAGAAACACAAAAAGCATATACAGCACAATATAGACAACAAAACAGACACGCTGAAACGGTCTCAGTCGCTGTACCTCCAGGTCATCGAGTGAGCTCATTACTTTTTACGTGGGACGTGTCTGAAAGTTGTGTGGTGAAAGGGTAATGGCAGCAGCGGTGGCAGCGGCGGTTCCAGATCTACAGTCACCGGTATTAGACAACAGCGTGATAACTCGACAGAGGATATTTTCCGCAACAGATGCCGCTCACGATCACAAGGGACCATGGGCAACAGCTGGAGGGGGTATTCTGGTTCGAGCATTGGCACCCGCTGCGTCTGCACTGTCAGAGGATGTTTTCATACAAACCTATTCGACGACGAGCGCAGATGGTACCCGGTATACGAACGCAGATACCCGAAAAGCATCTAGGTATGATGTACCATTTTACCCGAGAACAGACGCTTGGAGCCCAGGATTTGTCTTTGCACCGTTTGGGTTAGGAGTTCCATGGCTCACGGCTCACGATGCTGGAAGTAGCCATCCTGGACAGCGCCCATGTCTCCACTTTAACCTCGCGGATACTGCTGCGCGTCTACGGTCGAAGGCAAGTAAACCGGTATTCTGCAGACTCCCCAATCTTTTCCTCTCAGCCGCTGATCTTGGTACAGACCCTACGTATGTTGAAGCAGCTGTCTTTTACGGCTTTAGCTTATTTACGGGAGCCGACTGGAGAGATGCGGCGATGGACAGCAAGAGGAGGGCAAAGTCGTTCAACCCACAAAAGGATGGTGGAAAGGTCAAATGCAAGATTCTCGTGAAAATGAGCCCGGCTGCAAATGGGAATTTTGCATGGTACGACCTGACAGACACGGGAACTGCACCGCGGCCGCAGAGTTTTGGTGTCGCAGTCGCTGCTGCCAAATGGAAAGTGCTGAACATGAATGCAGGATATTTCATGGGCAATGAGAACAGCGAGGAACTTTTCACCCCGGACGAGGATTCTGCAAAGGTATTATTGGCCACAATAGCGAAGATCCTGGGTGACATGACAACGGCTATTGCGTCCTCTGAGTGGATGGCGCGATTTCACCCCGGTGGTCCGAATGCGGTATCGCCTAGGTGGTTCGACGCATGGACTGGTGGAGAGGCGCCCGATGTTCAGGTGCCAATTGATGTACTTGGCGAGTCTGGTGATCGACTTCAGATCTGGCAGGGATCCGATCGTAACGGAGCCACTTTATACACAGGGTCTCGCCAGGACGAGAACAAAATGCAGATAGCGACATTCACACCTGGCAACAAGGGATTAGATCCTGCTGCGTTACGTCAGACCATGATAAACAAGCTGGATGCCATGCTTAGTACCATGGATAATCAATACAGTACACTCTTAGCAGAAATTGATAAATACATTGCATCACCAAAAGCGGAGCTACCGATGGCATACGATGGCGTCAAACCAGACAGGGAAGTGAATGTAACCAGTGAGCTTGGTGTTTACCTGCAGGATGTGAAGAATAGAGTTCTCGGTATATATGAAACCATAAAAACACAGGTGCTTGAGAAAACACAGACTGTGATCGCCAGTGGAGACGATGCAGCCATCAAAAAAACGCACGACGACCTTATGTTGGAAATCGTTGAGTTGATGCCACAAAAGACATCCTTTTTCATCGGTCAAAACAGACTACACAAGGCATTCCAGATTGCAAGGGGGTACGCTGTTCGTCCAAGCCCAAACGATGCGATCACAAAGATAAATACACGGGCTCGGTACGGAATGGGGGGCGGGGCATCGCCTAACGACTTGCTCGATATATTCGCAGTCGCATTGAGAATATCGATGCCACCGAATCCTGCCGACGAGATGTTCGTTGAGTTAGTTGGTATATGGCCAGACCGGAGGAACCCATCCGAAGATGTGACAAATCTACTGAGGGCTATCAACAGGCCAATCCCCCTGTGTAAAAAATGGGAAGCAATGTTGTCCATGTTGCCGCCGCCGGTACAAGATGGCGTACCACCCAGCGATGCGCAATTATGGCAGGAGATTGAAGACTCATACAGTGTTTACCAAGACGATATAGACAATGCATTTGCTGATCAAGAAAGCTTGGCACTGATCAGGGCGTCTGTTGTACAACTGCCAACACCCGCAACAAATGACACGGAAAAGGTTGTGAATTTTATCGGCTCACATTTCGTTCCATATGGGGTACTACCAAGAGGAGTACTTCCACCTTCGTTCTCGGACAATATAGTCGTTCCGCCATCCGCGGCTGCGCCTCCGTTACCCCCGCCCATTCGAGCACCCAATTCTGGAGAGGTACAGTATGCTAAACTCAAAGGACTATCGAAGTCACCGAAGGCGTTAAGCGCAAGAATAAAAACCGGGGTAACCCTACGGGGGTATCCGGGGAATCGCCTGGGTCTTAAGAAGGGTGTTCCCCCTGCATATAGGAACAGTGTCATTCCTCCACCGATCCCAGCGGGAGGCAGCCACAAGACATACCGCCGTCGTCGTCTGCCCAAACTCCTCTAATCATAACACAATGGCTAACCTGACGCACCCGGAGTTGGCGGAGATTCGAAATGAAACTCTCCCATCTGCCTCCCTCGATGCCCTGAAAGAACTGCGCACCCGGCTGTGTGATGCCTCTTCATCTGACTATCAACTCCAGAGCCATCAGAAGTTTCTGCGTCGTGTCATGTCTCCCGACAATCCGACCCGCAGCCTCCTCATGGTGCATGGCACAGGTACAGGTAAGAGCTGCTCTGCAATTCAGATTGCAGAGGAGTATATTTTGCGCCCGGAGTTCCAAGAGAAGAAAGTATTGGTCGTTGCGGGTCCCGCTGTCCAGTCCAATTTCAAGACAGAAATCTTCGATATCAACCGTGTGTCGCTGGACAAGACAGAGACACTGTTATCGTCCAAACAGTGCACGGGTCGTCGCTACCTTGACATGCTCATGCGTATCGAGGCCGAGCCCAAACAGTGGAAAGTACCGGATACTCGAATTCGTCTAGGCACCCTTGCTGACCGCATTATCAACGAATTCTATGAATTTGCCGGATACAGCAGTTTTGGCGCGATGATCAATAAGAAGTTCCTTGACCTGAAACCCGCCGATGCTGAGAAGTGGGTACACGACACCTTTGACAACCGTCTGCTCATCGTCGACGAGGCGCATAACCTCCGTGAAGGAAGTTCAGAGATGAAGACAGTGTCCACCGCACTGGAAACCCTGGTCAAGACGGCGGATGGGCTTGTTCTCGTGCTTCTCACGGCAACTCCGATGTACGATACGCACGAAGAGATTGTGTTCTACATGAACCTGTTCCTATGGAACGACCGCCGACAGCCCCCGACCAAGAAGATTTTGCCGTCTGAGTTCCTGCTCCCCGACGGATCTGTCAAGGCATCGAAAGAACAGGAGTTCCGCGATTGGGCGCAGATGTATGTGTCCTACGTGAAGGGTGAGAATCCATTCACGTTTCCCTTTCGTCTTCCCGCACCCGAGCTCGAAGGTCTCCCCGAACCCTTGACAGGGTTCACGGGACTGGAGATTGGTGCTGCATCTCGCACAAAGTATCTCACACTCACTGCATCAACCGTGACGGGAGGTCAGCAGAAATTAATTGATACGGCCAGTGGAAAAGACGATGAAGATGCGCGTATGGCTCTTATGATCCCGACGATCAGTGTGCTTCCTGGAAACAAGGAGTTCGGTGACGTGTTCAGGGCGGCGGGAACTCAATGGCAGTACACAACTGAACCCTTTTTGACTCCGGAGAAGCTGCCAGGCATCTCCGCCAAATTTGTGACCGTCATCAAGCAGATCGAGGCGTCAAAGGGTGTTGTCATGGTCTACTCTAATTATGTTGAGCGCGGATCGAGGCTGTTTGCCATGGCACTGGAAGAGCATGGATATACACCTGCGAGTGGTCCCCCGCTTCTCGAGAATCCTGCCTACAAGGGGAAATCAAAAGGCGAGTACATGTTGTTGAGCAGTGAGGTCTCCACGCCCCAGACCAATGCCCTGCTTCAACTCGCCCGATCAGAACGCAATGTGAACGGCGAGAAGGTTCGTGTTATCGTGACAACACCCCGTATCTCGGAAGGTGTAAATTTCAGGTATGTGCGTCAAGTTCATCTGTTGGATCCATGGTGGAACATGAGTCGCATTGAACAGGTGATCGGACGTGCACTGCGCACATGCAGCCACCAAGCTCTTCCATTCGAAGAACAGAATTGTTCCGTATATCTCCACGTTCTCCGATCAGACAAGGAACACGAGTGTTTCGACGAATACACGTATCGCACAAAGGTGGAGGAGAAGGGCGTGAAAATCGCCAAGGTGCGCAGGATCTTAGAAGAATCTGCGATGGACTGCCCAATTCAAACAAGTCTCAATACACTCCCCACCGACTGGAAGGAGCTTGAGGTTCCCCAGCGCAGGTCAGAAGGTGTGGCTGAGGTACACTTGAAGCTGAAGGATATGGTTGGCCCCGTTTTTTCGAACGGCGAGGCTGGACAGTGCCGCGTGAAACCATCCGAGCCTGAGGAGGGATATGTCCGACCGCTATCTACCTACTTTGATGTGCGAGATGAAGTGTTCATCAAGCTCGGCAAGATGTTCATTGACAAACCCATCTGGGATCGCGAGGAGCTGTTCTCTGCACTCAAAGCCTATCAGCGGGATGTGGTGGTGTTTCTACTTCAGAATGCAATTCGCACCGGATTCAAGTTCAAGGATTCGTTCGGTCGCCCGAGTTTTCTCCAGTCCCGAGGAGACCTGTACACTCTCGGTCCAGAGAATGGAACCATTGTCGAACGCACGACACGACCCTCGGCACACGGAGACGCGCCCATTGAAGCGGTTGCCGTCGAAGAGAGGAAAGAAGCAGCTGAAGTAGTTGATCTGGCCAAGAAAGTTCAAGAACTCGATCTCAAGGAAGCATCTCTAAAGGAAGCACCGATCGCGGAGGCATTAGAGGGCAAGGAACGTATAAAGGCTAGAACTCTTCAGCAGAAAGTACGCGAACAGATTCAAGCCGTCGATCAATTTGCAGAGAGGCTCAAGGTGGATTTTGCAGCTGTGTTACCCGGGTATGTATTTGATCGGCTGACGCGCGAAGAGAAGATATCCTACCTTCGTTCCCCTGTATCAAAGGATCTGCCGTTTGGTGACCGACTGAGGGTTCCAGGCACCGAGATCTTGGTGATGGGCAAGGGTGACTATGACCCTCCTGATCCGGTTGGTGATGACCGCACAGCCGTGCAAGAGTGGGAGAAGGCTCTCAATGACCGCTACGCTGCCGACAATGACAAGATGATCGGAACTCTCAAAGATGGCAAGTTTTCCATCGGAAAGTTCGAAGAGAAGGATGGCGTCTTCAAGCGTATTCACGGTGTCAAGCGCGATGTCCCGATTGTATGTGGAACAGGCAGCAATGGAACAAAGGAGGTTGCGAAACTTGCAGCATATGTTGACATTCGCAAACGTGGAATCCCCGAGATCCCGAAGAAGTGTGCATGGACACAGTGTGATATCATGGAGTTGTTAGCACGTGAACAGAACAGCATTGTCTGGTATACACCCGAAGAGATGGACGTGTTGACAAAGCTTAAAACGAAAACAAAGGGTAAGAATAACGAATAGCATGGATCCCGTGTTTGAGCGCCGCGAATTGACTCGTTCTGTCCACATTCACGCTTCGAACCTTCAACGATCGATTCACGTGAGTCTACTTGCACAACTTCGCATGAACTATGAGGGAATCTGCACTCCTGAGGGGTTCATCCAGCGCCGCAGTATCACCATTGTCGAGCACTCGCTCGGTCGAGTGAATCTAATCAAGGGTGGTCTCGATTATACAGTTAAGTTTCAAGCGGATGTGTGCATGCCGCATCCTGGACAGATGTTCCGTGGAGTGGTGATGCTCAAGAGCAAGATTGGTCTTCACGCCGAGCTTCTCCCGATGAAGGTGCTGCTTCCTCGTGACCTCCACATTGGAAACGCCGAGTTCGACGATGTCAAGGAGGAGCAGGAGGTGGAGTTCAAGGTGGTTGGTTCTCGGTTTCAGCAGGGGGATGATTCGATCGTGGTGCTGGGTACCATGACGTCGGTTGTAAAACCGGCACCCGAGGTCTTCTCAGAGTCAAAGGAACAGATTGAGCCAGTAATCGCAGCGGGTCCAGGTGAGTCGTCGGCGTCGGAGAAGCGTATGGTTACGGTGGCTCCAGAGGTTGCCAGGGGCGCCGAGCCCCCGTCTCGTCGGAACCTGAAGAAGAAAGCCAAGGCAGTTGAGATAAATGAACCGGGTAAGGAAGGAGAAGCTGCGCGACCAGCTGGAAACGCTTGATATTCATGAACACTCACAGGTCTTCGATGTCATCAAACGTTATACAAATGAATACACACGCACCAATACAGGCGCACTCATTTCCAGTGAGTCTCTTCCAGATGCATGTATTGTTGAGATGGAGAGACTCGTTGCTTTTTATTTAGATCAGCGGAAGCGAATGGATGCGGACGAACGGGCGAGGAAGAGTCTGGGAAAGGAGTAAATGGACGTGTCTCTGGATCTACCGGCCGTCCCTCTGACCGAGGAGCAAATTCAAACCATTCTCAATAGCCGCGAGGTGCTTCTCAAGGAGGATGTCATTGAAGGGAAGCGCGAGGAGCGGTTCATCCCCCCGAGCAGCACGGGTGAGTACCAGTCTGCTCAGGCAATGATCGCCGATCAACCACCTCTGCCGGATCCCGTCTTTTTACCGGGTGAAGTGGTGCCGTGCACATATGATATAGGTGCTCAGCTAAACTGCCTTGATGCACATGAGGTTGGGTTCAAGACCATGATCAAGGAAATGTTCGAGGCGGGTCCCGAACTGAAGCTGACAGAGGATGCGATTCGTCAACTGGTTAACGAACGTGGGAAAACGGATACACATTATCGGAAGGATTAGTAAGGGCAAATGGAGTCTCTTCTTTCGACATCTGCTCGGAAGGACCTTGACCATCTGGCTTCCTTTGTGAAGCACTCAAACGCCGAACTCGAATGCAAGGTTCTCTCCAACCAAATCCAAACCAAGGACGTCGCCGACCGCATCATCAAGAGGATCGAGTCTCTCGCCGCGGGTCCACCGGTGGATGTATCTCGTGCAACATTCTCATACCCCGACAACATCCGAGTCATTGTGGAGGGTGCGCAGAACATCCACAAGGTCTGCCAGACCAATAGCTTCAAGGGCACACCTCTCAAGGTTGAACGTAAGCAGCCCTACTTCAGCGGGAGCCAGAACGAACGCGTGGATGTGCCGGAGGCGGGTATCTACTTCACGCTTCGCAAGGAGGAAGAGGTTCGCCGCGACTTCACCGGTGCAGCCATGGATGCCAAGTCGTATCTCCGCATCCTGAATCGCAGGAGTTGGAAGACGCAGGATGGTCTGCTTCAGATCGACATGTCAATGGTGAAGACGAAGCTTCGGGGTATGCGGAGTATCTCCGAGGTTCTCCGACAGACCCCAACCTATGAGCTGGAGATCGAGGTCATTAACCGCAAGGCCGATCCGTCGCTCATCGTCGAGTCCATGATCAACCACATCTCTATTCTTCTGACTGCATTTCATGGATCCGCATTTCTTCTCCCGGCGTCCGATGTGAAGCGGTATGACATGGAGTTCCGCACGACCGGGCACAAGTTCTTTAACCCGGTGACCATGAAGCGCCGTCACATCCGTGCCGATCGGCCGAACAATATCCTCACTGGCTACACGGTCACGACCAAGGCTGACGGAGAGAGGTGTTTCTTGGTGGTGATGCGTGATAAGCGCATGATCATGGTTCGCCCGAATGGAACCATTACATGGACAGGGATGACCACGACCAAGGATGTTCACGTGAATGATGTGGTGGACGGCGAGTTCATTGAGGACAAGAATCTCTTCTGTATCTTCGATGTCTACTCGTTCCGGGGCGCAAATACGACTCGTCTGCCCCTCATGACAACGGATACGGATGTGGAGGCGAACCCCCTCAAGTCTCGGCTGGGATGTGCCCGTGAGTTCGTTTCTGACCTGCGGCGCGACTTTGTTACACAGATGACCAGCCGCCCCTTGCGCGTGGAGACGAAGCTGTTTCTGGCGGGAGACGGACCCGCTATGGAGGAGGCGATCAATACGATGCTCTCGACAAGGTTTGAGTATGAGACGGACGGACTGGTCTTTACGCCTCGCGCATCACCTGTCGCAAACCTGCCTGACCGCCGCGGCAATACGTGGACAACTGTCTACAAGTGGAAGCCTCCTACCCAAAACAGCATTGACTTCCTGGTGAAGTTCAAGCCGGGCGATGACTACGATGTTGTTCTCAAGAAGGCCGTGTTTCATGGTCAGCTGTATATCAGCCGAACTCGTGGATTTGACATTGTGTATCCATGCGAGACCATGACCGGGGAATACACTCCTCCGAAGATGGCACCCGAGCTGCAGAATATCGCAGAGACGCGCGATCGTGTACCGGGCATCTTCCAGCCATCCGTTCCTCGCAATCCTGACGCCTACAAGATCGCGATCCCCCTGGACGCCAAGGGTGTTCCTGTGGACAAGGCAGGTGGCAGGGTCGATGACAATACCATCATTGAGTGTGTGCGCAACATGGAGACAGACCGGTGGGAGATTCTTCGGACTCGGCACGACAAGACTCAGCAGTACCGTGTCCTTCACCAGCCTCAGTTTGGAAACGACGTTGCTGTTGCCAACTCGATCTGGACAAACATCCACGTTCCGGTTACGGAAGAGATGCTGACCACGTGTGTCTCCAATCCCCCGGATGACACGTTTGAAGATGATCTCTACTACCGAGACGACCTTGGGTCGCGCGATAGGGTTCTCAAGGATACCTATGCATTCCACAATAAGATCAAGGCCAGTCTCTTCTCGCAGAATGTAAAGCCCGGGACGACACTTCTCGAGTTGGCGATGGGTCGCGCAGGAGACCTTCTGAAGTGGAAGGAGTGTCGCCCGAGCCGCGTGGTGGGTATTGATGTTGCGGCGGGAAACCTCGATTCTCCCGTGCAGGGCGCATGTGTTCGCTATGTCCGGGAAAAGGCTCAGGACAGCCGTATTCCTCCTGCGCTGTTCCTGGTTGGCGATATGACCAAGCCGCTTTACGAGCAGGACAATCGATACATTCGCATCCTCGCTGGGCTCGAACAGGCTCCTACGCCCTACCTTCAGCAATTTGCCGGACTTGTCCACTTTGATGCGATCTCCTGTCAGATGGCACTCCACTATGCATGTGTATCGGAGGATGTCTTCAAGGTGTTTCTGAAGAATCTGATAGATCATGGCAAGGGTCTCTTCTTCGGCACATGCATGGACGGTGCGGCGGTGTATGCCGCTCTGATGGGAAAGAAGAGCAACCTCTTCCGCGCAGATGGTCAGGTGTTTGGAGAGATCTCCAAGTCGTATGACGACGGCGAGTCATGGAAGGAGGAGTTTGGACAGATGATCTCAGTCAAGCTGGAGAGCTTTGAACGTGCCATGGAGGAGGCACTGGTTCCCTTCGGAAAGGTCACAGAGATGTTAGCTGAGGCGGGGTATGAGCTGGTGAATACCGAGATGTTCTCTGAGTACTACACCAAACAGACAAACATCACCCTATCGCAGGAACACCAAGCCTTCTCGTTTCTCCATCGCAGTTTCGTCTTCAAGCGGGGCGCACCGGTGGTAAAGGAGCCGGAGCCGGAGCCGGAGCCCCCGAAGGATGCGGTTCAGAATGTAGACGTTCCGGTTCTCGAAGCGCCTGTTGAGGAGAAGAAGCCCAAGGTTGTGCGAAAGAAGCTCATCAAGGCTCCGAAGGAAGAGGAGGCACCTGCTGCCCAACCCCCGGTGCTGTTCTACGGAGCTGATGAGAGCAAGGGTGAGTATCGGTTCATGAGCAATATGTTTGTGGCGCCGTTCGAGGTGGACGGCATGAAGTTCCCCACCGTCGAGCACTACTTTCAGTGGTCAAAGGCGATGATGTTTGAGGGCAAGGAGTCGGAACATGCAGTCAAGATGATGAAGCCGCCGCGCAATAAGGAATACACAGAGGCCAAGTCCGTGAAGGCGCTGGGTCGCAAGGTCAAGGACTTCAGTCCTGCGCGGTGGGACGATGTGAAGATTGGAATCATGGAAAAGGCTGTCCGTGCCAAGTTTGTGAATCCGGAACATGGGCTGCTCGAGAAGCTGTTGGCGACTGGCGATCGTGAGATTGGCGAAGCGAACCCTCGTGACAAGTACTGGGGGATCGGCACCTCTGCGGATACTGCAGATGCAAAGAATCCGAAGAAGTGGAAGGGACAGAATCAGTTGGGAAAGATCCTGATGAAACTTCGAGAGGAATTTACAGAGGCGAAGAAGGGAGAGGATAAGGCGGCGCCTGCGTAGCCTCGCCTTCACCACTCCCATATAGTCTAGCGGTTCAGGATAGGGCTCTTTCACAGCCTTGACCCGGGTTCAACTCCCGGTATGGGAATCCGGATGAGTAGCTCAGTCGGTAGAGCGTCTCCTTTACACGGAGAAGGTCTCGGGATCAAAACCCGACTCGTTCACCAACGCTGATAGTTCAGTGGTAGAATGAGGGTCTTCCACACCCTTGACGCGGGTTCGATTCCCGCTCAGCGTATTACTCAAATTTAAGAACCTTACCGAAATACATCCACAACCCAATACCGAACAGCGCCTTCGAATTCACGTCGAGGATGTTATAGCTTATATTTTTCGTCTCTTCGTCCTGCATGTAGGCAACTCCATACATCGACCATAAGAAGGCGAATATAAAGAATGCAGTGGGATTGGATCCCTTTGGCATGGTCTTGGTGTACATCAAATAGAACACGGCGAACAGCGCTGCAAACCCAGCCAAGAATCCAGTCATGCGCGGGATCGTCCCCTGTTCTCCTAGGAATCCGGCGTAGAGCATTGCCCAGTCCAGTCCGACAATTGCTGCATACGTCTCCCATGGAATGGATGCCAACTTCTGATTGTAGAAGAGGAGTAGTCCAAGAATGATGAGAGGTGTAGTAATCATCCAATCCAGGTACCGCAGGTGGGTGAACGTCTTCAGGTCATACTTTCCGGTTTTGACCTGCTCATAGAAAAAACCGTATACAAGTGAGGCTACGATACTTACACTTGTTTCTATGTTCATCACGTGTCGGACATTTACATTGGGTGTGCGCAGTGCTTCAATCGCCGTGATGCCAGTGTACCCAAGCAAAACTAAATAAGACACTAGGAAGCTGTCGTCTACGAGACCCATTACTTGAATCTCGGAAATTACTCCCACACGGTGAAGATGTCGCCCTGGCGCCGACGAACAAACCCCTGTGACCCCCACTCTTCGTAGAGAATGGCGGACTCGGTCTGCGTAACCTGTGCCCGACCCCACTTCCACGGCTTCACCTCGTGCTTTGCCGGGTACCTCTCCAGTTCCACGAGGACGTGATGAATCGCATCCTTCATCTCTGCGCGTTGCGCCAACCTTGGGATCGCGCGAATGGATGCGGGTTCACTGAATTCTGCAACCTTCTCCAGAACGGTGGTGCGAAGCTTGGCGGAGTGCTGTACGACCATCATATTATGGTTCTTCACAATCTCGCGGAAGACGTCGATAATCGCGTTCACCACCCGCTCGAGCGGTGGCTGTCGCGCGATCCTTCGTACTCGGCGCATATGGAGGTCATGTGCAGTCTTCACCTTCACTGCCAGGCGAGGAAGCACCATGCTCAGCTGGTGGGCGATGATGCGATCCTTTGGAATCTTGTTGGGTGGTGTGCGGTCTCCGGATGGGGTCATGCGATTGATATGGATCCGATCCTCCCATCCGAGAAACGGAAGGAGGTGATGACGCAGAACGTCAACGGGAAGAAGGTCGAGGTAAGTGGGGGTGCCGACGGGGACATGGTAGATGAAGCGAAGAAGAGACATTTTGGCCGGGGGCTTTGACACGTATCCTAAATCACAACAATCCATTTTATGCCGTATTAGCTCAGTGGTAGAGCACCGGTCTTATGACCTTCACCGCATTAGCTCAGTCGGTAGAGCACCGGCCTTTTAATGTCGAGTAAGCCGGTAGTCGCGGGTTCAACCCCCGCATGCGGTATTCACATATCTTTCAACTTTTCAACGAGTGTGTCCGAGTGGTTAAGGAGACAGGCTTAAGATCTGTTGGTTCACACCTCGTGGGTTCGAATCCCACCGCTCGTATTTGCTTCTATCGTTCAGTGGTAAGGACATCGGCCTTTGAAGCCGGGAACCTCGGTTCGATCCCGAGTAGAAGCTCTTTGCCGTCGTAGCTCAGTGGTAGAGCACCCGCTTTGTATTGATTACGAAGTAGCGGTAGGTCGGAGGTTCGGTTCCTCCCTGCGGCAATCTAGAAACATGAACTCAAAACGAATCCTGTTGCGCAAGGGCATATTCCCTAACACAACAAGATGCAGACTCGTTCTACTGTCTCCAAGCGCCCTGTTCCTGCTTCCCGTGTCGTCTACGAGCGTGATAACCACCGTTGGACCGTGGCTGAGGAGCGTGAGATGATCCGTCTTCGCCGTCACGAGAACATGCCGTATGCGAATATTGCGTGGTCTCTGCGTCGTAGCCCAGAGGCGATTAAGTTTCGCTTCGACAAGCTGGTCAATGAGCACATGGAGGGTGCGAGTCGGTCGGAGGTGCTTCGGTGGTTTAACCTCACGGAGGAGTAATGTTGAGTCTCAACTTCATAGGATCGGCATTGTTAGCCGTCATCGTCGCGAATCTATTCATATCAGCATCGGCTAACGCACCTCAAGTACCCGAGATGCACTACATGGCTCCGCCCATTTCAGTGGGAAAGGAGCGCTCTTTTTCGTCTGGTAGGGATGCATCCATGTTCACCCAACAAGTGCGGCGCCAGGCAGTTGTCAATGCACACTACGGCAGTCCGGGGTACGTATTGCGTGAAGGCGTTCACACCTCCGGCTTCACAAACGGTGTGCTGGAGTTGTCACTCACCGGTGTATGCGAGAAGATATGCGCAGCTGCTGCGGCCGTGGTTGCGGTGTGCGAACCGATCCTGGACGGCGGAAATGCAGCTACAGAGGATTGCACTGTGCTGGATGGAAATGGAGGTGGAGTTGTGTTAGATGCAGGAAACGCGCAAACTGTTGTATGTTAACAATGGCGAACTGCGGCACGACGCCAGTCAAGTTCCTTCTTCGCCGAGACACGACAGCGGGATGGGCATCCACGGGTGCTATTCTTGCTGTTGGTGAACCCGGTGTCAATGTCGATTCGGGTCAGATGAAGATCGGTGATGGAGTTCATACATGGAACAGTCTTCCGTTCATGGGTTCGACGGGTCCGACAGGCACAACGGGACCCCAAGGACCCATCGCAGTGGGAACCAATGCAGCGTCTAGTTACGGATTTTCTTCTAATATTGTTCTGAGTCCCGGCGTCCAGACCGTATTTCGATATGATCAAACCTATGTCGAATACGGAACCTACTTGAGCGGTTCACCTCATACACGTCTGACCGTCGTGGATGGTGGTATTTACGAACTGATCACATCCATCCAGTTTGGAAATTCTGGGGGCACAGATGCACTTGTTCTCACGTGGATCACAGTGAATGGTGTGCAGGTCGACTCAACCAACGGTGCATTCGCAGTTCCTGCAAATACGAACCTCGCATCACTGATTTCTGTTCCATACCTTCTGACCATGTCGGCCGGACAGTACATTGAAGTTATTGCATACACAGGATCAGGCGGAGTCACTGCAGTTGGGTTCGGTGCGAATACAGAGTCCTCTAGTTCTCCGGCAGGTCCCTCCATCGCAGTGAACCTTAAGAAGGTTGCCGTTGATATCGGAAAAACAGGACCGACTGGACAAACTGGATATCAAGGAGTCGATGGAAAGACGGGTCCAACTGGCTACACTGGTTCAAATTCTACCGTCACTGGACCCACAGGCACAACCGGATTCACGGGGAACACGGGTGCAACTGGATCCACGGGTGCAACTGGATCCACGGGTACAACAGGATACACGGGCAACACGGGAAATACGGGCAACACGGGAAATACGGGAAATACCGGACCCACGGGTTCCACGGGATCCACTGGATACACGGGCAATACGGGTGCAACGGGTCCCACGGGTACGTCAGGTTCGACTGGATATACGGGGAACACGGGATACACCGGAAACACGGGTGCAACAGGTCCGACAGGTACGTCGGGATCCACTGGGTACACTGGCAATACTGGATTCACGGGGAATACGGGACCAACCGGGACAAGTGGTTCGACTGGGTACACTGGCAATACTGGATTCACGGGGAATACGGGACCAACCGGGACAAGTGGTTCGACTGGGTACACCGGAAATACTGGATTCACGGGGAATACGGGGTCGACAGGTCCGACAGGTACCACGGGATCCACTGGGTACACTGGCAATACGGGTGCAACGGGGTCGACGGGTTCGACGGGGGTAACGGGACCCACGGGATTTACCGGTACCACAGGCCCAGTGGGAATAAGTGGGTCAACGGGACCAACCGGAACAAGCGGATCGACTGGGTTTACGGGCGCCACGGGGCCAACGGGATCAACGGGTCCGACTGGATTCACAGGTACATCAGGGTCGACTGGGTACACAGGAATCACGGGTGCCACGGGGTCAACGGGCCCGACAGGGGTAACGGGACCCACGGGGTACACTGGGAACACCGGATCCACCGGGAACACAGGACCCTCTGGACCAGTGGGTCATGGGTATGCGACTTTGGTTCCGACAAATACGTATGTACTTGGACCCGGTGAGATTGGATACCAATTGTCTGGGGCGTTTTATCCCATCCCCACTGCACAGCTTGGCAATGTGGCTCGAGTGGACGCGGTGTATGGAAACGACACCACTGCATACATCGGTGGCCTGCCCTTTGCCACCATTAATGCGGCGATTGCTGCGATTATCGGCACCGGATCACTTACGGTTCCGCAGTATCAGAACGTTGCAATATGGGTTCTGCCGGGAACCTATACTCTTTCGCCTACCGGAACGAATGCGACAGTTACAACAGTAGGACCCACGGGCGGAACCGGAACCTATTATCCGATTGTTAGCCTCCCCGCTCGAACGGCATTGCGAGGGGTAAGCCTTCAGGTATGCACGGTTCAGTGCACGGCTCCGACGCAGGATACGATCCTTCTTCAGATGGGAGACAATTGTCGTGTGGAAGACCTGAACCTTGTGATCGGCGGCGGATCCTCATATATCGGTTCAAACAACCTGATTGGCGTGTATTATGGAAGCACAACTACGGTGACGTCAAAACTTCGCACGAGTGTTGTTTCCTTATCCAATTCAACTATGCCATATACTTCATCAAACAATCTGTATGGTGTCATGTTTGACGGCACAGGTACGCTGGGTGCGAACACCTTCTCGTTCAATGCCGTCAAGGGATCCACGATCAATGTATACGGAAACGGATCGGGCAACAAGCGGGGAATGATTGTCACAAACACCAACATCGCAACACTGCGAGATACAAACATCTATGTCGCCCAACCACCCTCCGCAAACGCCTTTGCCGGATCGTATGTAGGCGTTGAAACACGGGACGGATCCAACACAGGATCTATTCAGTTGCGATCTACGACCATCGGGACGGTTCAACCGGTTTCCCCGCAAACCTATACGGCATCCGACATTCTCCAAACAACCCCAGCGACCATCACCAATCCGACATACTTGGCGTCAGCGGGAATTCAGGTGGGACCCGGCGTGGACTTGGTGACAAAGACAGCCGGTGGTGCAGGGTTCTCAGCCTACAATTACCCAACCACGTTGTTTTACGGGGCATCTGGAACATTGAACGCATCTGGAAATCCGGGAACGGGAACACCAGCGTACTTATGGATTGGAA